>Ga0209831_1000135_pt1 | contig 64352 bp, 50 predicted proteins | sample Maine_Asex4_meta_FD_187451 | JGI IMG/M metagenome (GOLD analysis project Ga0209831, IMG submission 187451) | Marine algal microbial communities from Maine, USA - Maine_Asex4_metaG (SPAdes) (version 2) | ecosystem: Host-associated > Algae > Red algae > Unclassified | place: Maine, USA | collected... | reverse complement strand
CAATTAAAGCTATCTGTTTTTCTGTTGGTTGTAATCTATAGTTGTAAGTGAGATTAAGCATTCCGACCTCAATGCCAATTTTGATATCCGTATTATACTACATACTTTACAAAGAAGTAGAGGCAACTGTAAAATGCTTAGTGTTAAGTTCGATTCATCCCGTCGCTCAAGCGAGGGTCTTCTCTCACAAAAAGATAAAATAAAGCAAATGGAGCTTTTTCAAAGTTTTGGCGTCAAAAAAGTTGGCGATAAAAAATAAAGTCAGACTACCGCTAATTCTTTTCAATTATCCTCCTCAAAGGAGCGCAATTTTTCAAGAATAAATCTAGCTACATGATATTCATCATTTATCTACATTATCGACGTATATAATGTATGTATTTTGATTCCAATGCGCTGTAGTGCGATACATACATTGCAATAAAAAATTAGTTCAAAATAAGCTCTTAATTCTTCACTTCTAGTTACTCTAGTTATTTTTCGGCTTCTACATCTGGACTAAATGATATTCGAACACCAAATAGTAGTAGAAACAAGAGTGAAGTAAGAATCCAGAAATTAGCCTGTAAGAAAATTTTGGGATCTCCAGATGCTAGAAAATCAGACCAAGCTTGAGCGATCGCGACGTATACAAAAGGTATCCAAAAAATTTTATAAAGATGACGGTAGAGAATATTATTTAAATAGCGACCCAACCAACCATAACTAAAGCTAAATAGTAATACTCCAACCCATGACCCACTGTAAATGCAGGAGGCAATAAATCCAGCTGGTATTTCATATTCGTTTTGTCCAGTCAGATATTCAGTATTGCCAGTAGAAACAGAATCAGGAATATCAACTCTTATTAAACGATCTGGTAAGAATGAGCCAATACCATGAAGCCAATCACTGAGTAATCGGATTGGATAATACTCCTGAGATGCTGCATATACAGAGGTAAATCCATAGCTAAAAACTTTGACTATGCTGGTAACAAAGCCACTTTGGTCGTTAGATTCAGCCGTCGCCTGTTGAAAACGGCTAAGAAATTCAATATATCCACCTTTAGAAAAGCCTGAAAGACTATAAAACAGGATTTTTCCGTAGACGATGAACAATGCCATCGCAATTAGTGCCGGAATAAGAACTGGCCAGGCGAGCTTTCTTCTATACAAAACGTAGGATAGGTAGAAGTTACTCAAAGCTAAAATCATCGTTGCCCTAGCACTGACTAAGAAAGCTGAGACTAAAGAACTAGAGACTGCGACTACAAATATAAGCCAGACAATCAAGTTTCCCCGCCGATTTTCTTTAATAAATAACCAACTGGCAATTAAATAAGCTGCAAAAAAATTAAAATAAACTAATCTAATAAAAAATCCTAAAGCCTGTCCTTCTACAGCACCAGAACGAATAAAATTAGCATCAGTAATTGCCTGAGCTAAGCCTCCATATTGAGAAGAATAGATAGACATTGAAAATAGACCCAAAAACAGAAGGAAGATAGTAATCAGCCAAAACGTTTTTGAAGATCTAGGTGTTATCTGCACAATGTCAGCGTACTTTACCGCAGAGGGCGAATGGTAGCCAAAGATTACGAAAAAATAAGTAATGAAGATAGATAAAGGAACATATATATTGTGCTGAATATCATAAACAGAAAGTCTGATGACGTTAGGATCGAAAATGCCGAAGTTAACGCTCAGACTAGTAATAAAAAATCCAGGTAACGGGTAGAGTAATATAAAAAATAAATGAAACAAGCTTAAAAAATCAAATTTAGACTCTTTTTTTCTAATCAACTCGAAAGCGACGATAAAAATGATCAACCCTAAATAAGTTATTGATAACATTATTGATTATTCTTCTTGAATTTTTGATTAGCAAACTTTCTCGATTAGCTTTAAATATTCCGTAACAGAACGTTCTACTGCAAAATCTTGCGATCTCTCAATTAATAATTCGGCACTGGGAGGAGAATCTAAAACTTTCAGCATTGCCTGAGATAGTTCTCGAACATTGCTGACGGGAACTAGAGTGCCATATTTCCCCCGTTCTAATATTTCTAAAGGACCGCTAGGACAATCAGTGGCAATGACAGGGCAACCACAAGCCATAGCTTCAACCAAAACCGTTGGTAATCCTTCCCATAAAGAAGATAAGACAAAAGCACTAGCTGCCTTGAGATAAGGATAAGGATTTTTGACGAACCCTGGAAGGGATACGGACTCGGTAATTCCCAGCTCTTGGATTAAAGTCATTAAATCCGATCTAAGTTCTCCTTCCCCTAAAATAATTAGTCGAACATCCAGACGTTCCTTGACTAGAGCAAAACTTTTTAGGAGAGTGGAAAAGTCTTTTTGCTCTGTTAATCTACCAATAGATACATAAACTGGTGGAGAATTTGGTTCGAGCCATGATTCGGAGTTAACTTCTTGAGCTTGAGCAAATAGGCGATCGTCAACAATAGGATTATAAATTGTATGGACACTATTTGCTGGTAGACCCAGCTCTGTTTCCATATCTCTCGCTGCTGCCAAAGAGACTGTCGCTACAGCACTAGCATGAGGATATAACCATTTCATAATGGGCTTAACTATATTGCCTCTTAGTTGGGTAACACGGGCAACAGATAAAGTATTGTGAGCAACAACGATGACAGGAGTATCGGTTCTCGACAAATAACCAGCAATTAGGGCAATCACATTTGCATGATTCAAATGGGAAATTAACACTCGTGGTTTGTGGGTGCGTAAATAGCTAATTAGAGGAAAAATTGAGTTGATGATTCGACCCGCTTCCAAATCGACTATGTTTACCTCTTTTGGGATGCGATCCATATATGGACCTTCAGCAGCAGCTAAGACTAAATCCAGGGATAAACCTCGATCCGTCATCCCTTCTAAAAGATTTAGCACAACTCTTTCCGCGCCCCCTCCATACATGGCTGGGATAAAAAAAGCAATTTTTTCGTTCATAATTAAAAACTAAAATATTTATTATGGCTGAATATTATTAAACGTGAGTCCGATGGGTATAAGATATAGAGTTTTGATAGATGAATATATTCAAAAACCAGGAAATAATCTCATTTAACTATTTGACTTAGAAAATTTTACTACAAAGCAAATCTTTCTAGCTGTCTTAGTTAAGTTAGATATTGAGCAAAACTATTCACTCTGATAAAAGTTTTTATTTAGCTTGGTTTATAGTTATTTATTAAACAATTGTTCCCATTGACTAACAATTTCATTGAGTTCAAACCGACGCAAAGAGTTCTGAGCTTGAGCAGATAATTCTTGGCGACGTTCTGGATCGGACATTAAAGTTTTCATTGCCTGGGCTAAACGATCTTTGTCTTGGTTAGGAACGAGAATACCATTTTTGCCACTGTTGATAATTTCTCCTGGTCCACTCGGACAGTTTGTAGAAATGACAGGTATGCCACAAGACATCGCCTCGATAATAACATTTCCAAAACCTTCATAACGAGAGGACAGCACAAATAGTTCGCACTGTTGCAAAACTGGAAAAGGATTACTGACTAAACCAGGCATTATCACTTGTGATTCTAGACCGAGTTTTCTAGCCAATGCTTCTAATAACTCTCTCTGTTCCCCTTCTCCCAGAATTACTAATTGCCAATTAGGAAATTGCTCGCTAATTAGGGCAAAAGCCTGAAGCAAAAGATCGAAGCCCTTTTGTGGTGTTAGGCGCCCCATCGCCACAACTTTATGAAAATTGGAATCGAGCTGCAGGGGGGCTACTGTCGAATCTCGATCTTTAACCGCCAGGGGATTGTAGATTACGGCTCTTTGCTTGGGAGACAACCAGCTCCAATTGCGGTCTACTCCCTGGCTACAGCTAACTACCATAGTGGCGAAGGGATAGGTCAGACGTCGCAGCAAATTCCAGATGCGACCAATGTCATTTTGAGTTGGATCGTTTTGCTCACTTACTATTAGAGGATATTTACTGCCCAGACAGGAAATTAGAGTAAGAACATTAGTTTTGTCGAGAAAGGAAATAACGATATTTGGCTGGCACGAATCAACTGCTTGCCTAAGCGATCGCAAACGCCGTAAGTTATTCTGAAGACCTTGCAGCAAATTTGCAGAACTGCCATCTACTTTTAAGGCAATTCTAGGTATTTCCTCTGGCAAGTCATAGAAATCGGCTTCTTCCCCAAACAGAGTGATGAAGCTTACCTGATGCTGTTTCTCTGTTAATCCTTCCGCTAATAAAACTGCTGCTCTTTCAGCTCCTCCACCGCCAAGAGAGTGGATTACTATTGCAATTCTCATAATGGTTTAATTCTAAATATTAAGCGACATTTTTCTTGTTTAGTTGATGACGTACAAAAATAAAGGCAAAGCTAAAAGAGAAAATATATACCAAACTGGTTGAAAGAGCAATTCCCTGGATTCCAATTGTCTTAACCAAAAAGTAATTTAGAGCCACGTTTAAAGCTAAATTGCAGGCTGAAAGCCAAAATAAAATATGATTTTTATTTAAAGAATTAATTAATTTTACCAGCAAAATATTAGCCAAATAAAATGGAATTTGGACGGCATAAAATCTTTGGATATTCGCAACGATTAGCGTATCTGCAGTAACGAAAGAGCCTCTCTCGAACATTAGCCTCACTATAGGCTCTGCAAAAATAATTAGACCGATTGAGAGTGGGATTGTAAAGATAAAAACTAAGCCTAAATATTTACTTAGAGTTTTCTGCAAATCTTGCCAGTTATTAGAGGCAATCATCTTTGAGAAATAGGGAATTACCGCCGTTCCTAAAGCGATTGTCATGAGGCTAATCGGAGAAACAATGATGCGGTTGCTGTAATTTAAGGCGGCTACGCTACCAGGAGAAAGCATTGCTGCCATTGCCTGATCGACTGGCATAGCACTACAAATTAATAATGCTCCTGCTGCCGTAGGGATATATTGACCGACTACCTGACGTAAATTTGAATCAAATCCAAACCATCGAGGACGCAGAGGAATGCGTTGCTTATTCAATGCCAAAGCCAGTAAAACCAATTCCAATAATGCCCCCAGAACCAAACCTACTGTTAGAGCAAAAACCCCCCAGGCAGGTATACATAAGAGCAATACAATGCTGACGCCAGGAATAATGATCGGCGTAAATGCGGCGATCGCGAATCGTTCTCCTGCATTGAGAATTGCGCCCCAGATAGTTCTAATGCCGCTCAAACAGACGATCGGGCTAACCGACCACAGCAAATTTCGGGTTAGAATCTGTTTTTCTGGGGTGAATCCAGACGCTAAGAAATTCAAGTAAAAAGGCGCGGTAGCAGCAATAATTATGGTGGCAATAATTAGTAGTAATGTACTACATACGGTGGCGCTGGCGAAGAGTCGATGAGCCGCTCTTGTACCTTCTTTTTCCCTGACCTGAATATAGGTAGGAATCAGCGCCGCGTTTAAAGATTCAGCGACAACATTAATCGCTAAACTGGGAATAATTAAAGCAATTAACACCGCATCAAGCTGTTCGTTCGTCCCGAAACGCCACGCCACAATCATTTCCTTGGCGATCGCTGCTAGCTTAACGACACCAGTGAATAAGCCGACGGTAAATACAGCACTAAAAATTTGTCGATTAACCGAACCAGAGGTTAATTTGTGCCACAAACTCGACCAGGATTTTTTCATTGTTATTCTCCAGTCTGACGAAGGCTAAAAGAGGAGTTGAGTTTGCGAATATTATTCGGCTCTAATTTAGGAATTGATAAAACGTGCTGGAGATAGTTATAGCCAGTAGAATCTTCCCAAAGATCTTGGTTTGCCAGGCGAACAGAGTATCCAGGACGATTAGATAGCTGAGGATGAGCATCTGGTAAATTCAAAAAGACCTGGTAGTCTCCTGCTGGTATATTTGGTGGTAAACTAGCTTTGACCTTAACAATATGTTCGGAATCTGGCAGCCACTTTCTAGGGTTTGCAGAACTTAAATAAGAATACTCTGCCCCTGTTCGTTTGTGGCGCAAAATTATTTCTAGTGGACGAGAATTATAGAGACCTGCCCAACCGTCGTTAATCACTTTAAACTGTAGTTCAACTATTCCTTTGGCGATCGTCTTTTGATTCAGCTCTGATGTAGTTAGTCGCAGACGATATCCGAGACGGCGAGTGATTTCAGCTAAACATCCCTGTTTTTCCCAGTCCTGAAAAATAATGTTTAGTTCTTCTTTGGGCAGATAGTAATTTAAAGTACTCCAGCGCATTTGTTTTAGTTCGCTTACCGCAGTAGGGCAGTTAGTGCGAGGCGGATTATAGTGGCATAACTCTCCCCCCTGAACGACATACAAATTATCCTGTTGAAGAAATGCCTTTTGCTGAGCGATTTGACTGGGTACAGGGCTGTCGTAAGTTCCAAAATCGTCAGTACTGGCTAGAAAACAATCATTGTGCGCTCCTACCCTTGCCCTCTGACTTGCTTTAGGAGTAGCTAATGATTTGAGGGGGTTATAGTTATCAAAAGCATCTCGCTTATGATGAGTATATCGAACTGCCACCATGCGCTCTTCAGGCACGACCGACAGCAGGTTAAACAGAATATTTTTTCGAGTCTGTAAATTTGTGTCTAAATTATGAACAGATGAATGCCATTCACCCCAATGACCAATAAAACCAGCCTCCATGAAGGCAATAACATCATAATTTTCTGCCAACAAGGGTCTTAGCTGTTCTTGCTGGGCGATAATTGTTGCCTCCGTTGCGTCATCTCCACCATGTAGCCAGTTGTAGGAAAAACGCAGAATCACCTTGACTTCTGCTTGCCTTGCTGCGTCTAAATCTGCTTTTACCTTCATTAAAAAAGCATCTGACAGAGGACTTTGTTTAAACTCAGAAATTAGATAAATACGTCTAATCAGGGTGATATTGTCCGCTCGAATAGCTCGTAACTCATCAACGTTTAAAGGAGGATGAGGACTATTCTCCTGGGGATTGTACTGGATAAATAAACCTCTTTCGGGATTAGCAAAATTTTCCCCACTAGGTTGATAAACAGCAACCTGTCGCAAATCATCTGACTTAGCTAGTTCTATTACCATCAGAGAACTAAGCATGGTTAACGTACCTAGCAAAATTTTCATTCTACTAGACACGAGTAAAATAGATTTTCTCATTTGAAAATTAGTAATGCGCTGATAACAAATAAATTAGTTTAAACTGCTTTTGACGGAGGCAGCTGTAATCCTGCTGCTCATAATTGAAGTAGCCTCTGTCGAGCTTAAAGGCTGAGAAAGTAGATAACCCTGTCCGTAGTCCACGGCAATTTCCTTGACTTTATTTAATTGAGCCAAGTTTTCAATTCCCGTAGTGGTAATTTTTAATTCTCGGCTTTTGAGATTGAGGACTATTTTACGAAACATTTCCCAGGAAGAACAATCTTTAACAATTCGGTCGATCAGATAGCGATCGATTTTGGCTCGGTCAAACTCACTGTAAAATAAATTAGGTTGAACCCCTCCGTAAATTGAAGCTACGCGCCCAAAATTATCGATTTGCAACCGAATTCCTAACTGTTTCAATTGGGGTAAAAGTAAGATTGCTTCACGAGGATTTTCTCCAATCAAATATTCTGATATTTCCCAGGTAATTAGATGAGGTTCGATGGCATGTTTGTCTATGTTGAACTGCAGATGTTTGACTAAATTTGGCTGAAAAAGTTGGAGGCTAGGGATGTTGATACTGACTCCAATTCCCGAGTTTAAGTTTGGATCTCCCTGCCATTTCTGAAGCTGCACACACACCGTTTCTATAATCCATCTCTGTATAGGTACAATCAGCCCTGATTCTTCGGCTGCAGCGATAAACTTTTGGGGAGAAATTAATCCTAAATGAGGATGATGCCAACGCAGTAAAGCCTCAAATTCTTGAATTTCGCCCGTAGCCAGACTCATTACTGGCTGGTAATAGAGACAAAACTCTCCATTTTTCAAAGCCTGTCTGATTCCTCTATGCAGCTCTACGGGAGTCAAACGGGTAACGTAGTTAATTCCAGGAGTGCCGAGCTGAGGATTAAATTGTGGCTGTAGTCCGACTTTGACTGAATTCAGCTCCTGGGTTTCACCAATAATTCTTTCCAAACTATTTTGGGCTGATTCGACATCTATCTGCTGATATTTGGTGTCATAGCCAACCACAAGGCGATGAAGCAAATAGATAATTAGATTAATATCATTACCTTCTGCTGCCTTAAGCAAAATGCCAATAGTTGTATTCAGATTGGGCGGGATGATATGACTGGCGTTTTTAACAACCAATACTTTCTCGTGATCGGTTCTCTCGTATTCTTCTCCTTCTACCAGTAGCTCTTCGTAAAGCTTTTCTCCTGGTCGTAAGCCAGTAAACACAATATCGATATCTTTACCCACCTCATAACCCGAAAGAGCGATCAAATCTCTGGCCAGATCGACAATTTTTACTGGCTGACCCATGTTGAGCATAAATATTTGCCCTTGGCTATTTTTATTGGTAAGAACCGAGGCCTGAAGAACTAGCTGTACAGCTTCAGGAATAGTCATAAAGTAACGAGTGATCTCAGGATGAGTAATAGTTACTGGGCCACCTTTAGCAATCTGCCTTTTAAAAGTGGGGACGACACTACCGCGACTGCCCAAAACATTACCAAAACGAACTACTGCGTAAGGTCTTCCGCTAGTTCTTGCTGCTTTTAGCACTAGCATTTCTGCAGTTCGTTTACTCGCTCCCATCACGTTGGTCGGCTTCACGGCTTTGTCAGTAGAAATCATGACAAAGTTGCCGACGTTATAGTCAATTGATAGATCTAAGAGATTCTTGGTTCCCATTACATTGTTAGTAATGGCTTCGGGTGGATTTAACTCCATCAGAGGCACGTGCTTGTGCGCTGCTGCATGGAAGACAATATCGGGCTGATAGATCTCGAAAGCATCTTCCAGTCTGGGTTTAAGCCTTATATCGGCAATGTAAGGTATGAGTTGAGTAAGCTGCTGCCCTTCATTTTCCTGCTGGAGTATCTGTAATACCTGCTGCAGTTCTCCCTGAATATTAAAGACAGAATTTTCACCATGTCCCAATAAAATCATTTTGGCGGGGCGACAGCGAAATATTTGACGACAGAGTTCGCTACCAATCGACCCACCCGCTCCCGTAATCATGACCACCTTATTAGTTAGAAGCTGAGAAACTGCCTTGGCATCGGTTTGAATTGCTTCTCGTCGTAAGAGATCTTCAATTTTCACCTCTCTCAAGGTGTTAGCTCGATTACTCTGGTCGAGTATTTCATTCGTAGTAGGCAGGGTATTAACGGGAATACCAATTGCTTGACTAACATCGACGATTTCACGGATTATTTTGCCCGAAGTAGTAGGCATGGCAATCACTATCTGACGAATATTCTGTGCAGAGACAATTTCTGGAATCCGAAAACGATTCCCCACTACTGGTATTCCTTGAATATTTAGTCCTAGCTTCTTAGGATTGTCATCGACAAAAGCGACAGGATTTAACCCTAATTTAGGATTGCGACGCATTTCCTGAAGAATTGATACTCCAGCATCTCCAGCGCCTACAATCAGGACGCGATCGCGCTTGTAAAAATTTTTTCTTTGCTGATTCTGACGCTCGGCAGCACGAATGCTAAAACGCATTCCACCAATAATCACAAAGGTCAAAATGCCGTCTAATAGAGGCAAGGAACGAGGAACTAAATAGAGTTCTGACTCCGTACCAATTATATATTGAAAGATGCCGAGCAGTATAATCTCAATTACCACGGCCGTTGCGGTAAGAGCAGCAATCTCAATTAGCTCGTCGATACTGGCATATTTCCAGTAACGCTTATAAAATCCACCGATGGTAAAAACAATCAGTTTGACTAGGGAAAAAGCAATAGTAGCAATAATTAGTCCGCTGAAATATTTTTCCATCGAAACTAGATTGTCGAGACGCAAAATTATCGCCAATAGGGGAGTTAAAGCAAATAACAGCCCGTCTAACAGAAAAAGGTGGCGATTATTAAGGTTGAGTAATTTTTTATCAATTGTCAATCTTTCCGATTTTGTCTTTTTGAGCCTCATTTTCGATTCCTAATATTAAACTTTTTGGCGATTTACCTAGGCAAACAAATTAAATTGGTAATTTTATAAATATCGAGATATTTGGTTCAAAACTAGAGTTTGTAGCATGAATATTCTTAATGGCAACTAGATTCAGGCGTAAGCTATTTATAATGCAGCCGTTGCTACTATGACTACCTGTTAAATATCGGTGTTAATCAATTAGGACAGAACTTCCCTTCGACAACGCGATGCTTTTTTTATTATTTATTGAATGGGAAAATGAAATATCGATCTCACTAATCTAGTAAAGCCGTAATCCATTTCTTGCTAGTATGAGCCAGCATCAAGTAACTATTAACATCAATCATCATAGTACCAATGAGAGATTTCTAATTACACATTCTGGCAATTAAGCGTCATCGAGCAATTTCTCGCCTGTAAAATTATGCAAGCACAAATTTAAGCTTCAAATGCGCGATCTCTGAATCCGTTGGTGTGACTGTTGTTAAATCTGTAACAGCTTATTTTAAAGGTTTAAAAAAGTAGCTTAAATAAAACTATGAACCATAATATGAATTTTTGGTGAACTTAGCGAATAGATCTCTCTGGGAGCGTTAAATTTAAGGTTATCGATCGCTAAAGCGAGAGTTTTCGTTCTAAACTTGACTCTCCTCAATGTTTAAATTAGGATTTTTTACTTTAGCTTTCCCGATCGTAAAATGCTCAAGATTAGCCACAGTCCCAAAAGAGAGGCTGCTGCAAATAGCACGTTGCTCAAAACCGAAACTTGAGTGGTAGGCGAACCAGTTGAAATAATCGCTGCCCCCATAATTAGAGAGCCAACCAGAATGCTGAAGGAAAGACGATTAGCCGAGTCTTCTACGCTTAAAGCTAGAGTATCCAGACGAGGAATATTCAGATTCCATTTTAAAGTCTCTGAGGTGACGCGATCTAACAGTAACTCTACCAAGCGAGGCGATCGCAAAGATAGACTCTTAAAATCTAAACCGATTCTTAACAGCGTTTCTTCTGGTCGTTCGCCTAATAGCTGACGGCGAAAAACGTCTGCCATCAAAGGACGAATCTGATCTAAAAGATTTACTTGGGGATAAAAGCCTCTAGCAACTCCTTCGAGGTTAGCAAGAGTCTTCGCATATAGACCCATGTTGCTGGGTAGCCGAATCTTGTTGTTGCGGGATACCTGCAGGACTTCGTAAATTACCTCGCTAAAGTTGATCTGAGAAATGCTGCGATTATAGTATTTACGCAGCATAATATCGTAATCGCTAGTCAAACGATTAAGATTAACCTGCTGTCCTCCCTCTGCTAATTCTAAGGTCAACTGACTACAGCGACGGGCATCGAGATCGACAATTGCTAACAGCATCTCGGTCAAAATCTGCTGGGTGCGGGGATCGAGGCGACCAACCATACCGCAGTCTAAGAGCGCTAGACGACCATCCTGTAGGTAAAAAATATTGCCTGGATGAGGATCGGCATGGAAAAAACCATCAATATAAACCTGTTTGAAAAATGCCCGAAACAGTACCGTAGTTAGCTCACTGCGTTGAGCAGCCTCATCTTTATTATCTCTCAAGGCAGGTAGAGTCGCCTCTAAAATAGGCGTACCGTCGAGCCATTCAATTGTCAAAAGCTTTGTACTAGTTAGATCGTCAAAGATTTGCGGGATAACCAGTTTTTCCGTGTCAAATAGATCGGTATCAGTTAAATTTTGCCTTAGCTGTTCGGTGTATTTCGCCTCGCTGGTAAAGTCTAATTCGGCAGTCAAAGCACCGCTAAACTCCTCCGCCAAGCCGATAATATCAAAGTTTTTGCCAAACTCAGTCCGAGAGACTAATTCTGCCAGACTTTTAATTAAAGAAATATCTTGTGCGACTACTAGGTCAATTCCTGGACGCTGCACCTTCAAAGCTACCTTTTGACCAGTCACCAAAATTGCCTGATACACCTGCCCAATGGAGCCAGCCGCGATCGCATTTGGATCTATTTCGCTAAAAACGGTAGCAATAGGTCGGTTTAGTTCTTGGCGAATTAAGATCTCTACCTGTGACCAGGGTACGGGGGGAACATTTGCCTGCAGGTCGGTTAGTGTCTCGACATAACGAGCAGGCAAAAGATCGGGACGAGTAGATAAAAGTTGACCTAATTTAACGTATACAGGTCCTAGATCGATCAGAATATTGCGAAGTACTTCAGGGGAGGGAAGACGCGGTTCGTCAGCCTTATCACCAGTCAACAAACCCCGCGCATAATCCCAGCCGTTACGAAATACTACTTCAGCGATTTCTCGCTGGCGAGAGGTGTTTTTGGTTAAAGCAAACATGCAAATTTTAAATTGATGATCTGATAGTCTAGTTCCCTAGTTATAACGCAGCAAAGAGATTATTTTATCTAACCAAAGCTTGTTGTTTTTATTCTGACCTAAATTCCCCAAATTATCGGGCAATTATTCCCATCTCTAAAGGTCGGCAAAACGATCGCTTGCCTCGATTAAAGCATTTCTAATCCCAGGTTCGGATACGGAATGTCCAGCATCTTCGATAACGATAAATTCGGCTGACTGCCAAGCCTGATGTAGTTCCCAAGCGCTAATCATCGGACACACTACGTCATATCTACCCTGCACGATAACTCCTGGCAAATGTTGGATGCGATCGACGTTTGCTAATAGCAGATCTTCGCGATCGAAAAATCCTTTGTTAACAAAATAATGGGACTCAATCCTGGCAAAAGCTTCTGCAAATTCGGCTCTACCAAAACGTTGCTGACTAACTTTAGAAGGAATTAGTTTGCTGGTGCTAGCTTCCCACACAGACCAGGCGCGGGCTGCTTCTAAACGTACCTGGCGATCTTCGCTAGTCAGCCGTTTGTAATAAGCAGATAATAAATCGCCTCTTTCGGCTTCGGGAATAGGCTTGAGATACTCTTGCCAAGCATCGGGATAAATATGATTTGCCCCTGACTGATAAAACCAGCCGATCTCGGAAGCACGCAGCATAAAAATGCCCCTTAGAATCAAACCCTTACAGCGATCGGGATGAGTCTGAGCATAGGCTAAAGCGAGTGTACTGCCCCAACTGCCACCAAATACGATCCACTTATCAATGTTTAATTTCTGCCGTAGTTTCTCGATATCCTCGACCAAATCCCAGGTTGTGTTTTCTCGCAATTCTGCATAAGGAGTACTTTGACCACAACCGCGCTGATCGAAGATTATAATCCGCCACATCTGGGGGTCAAAATATTGACGATACATTGGGGTAATGCCACCACCAGGACCACCGTGGAGAAAGATGACTGGCTTACCTTCGGGGTTGCCCGACTCTTCGTAGTGAATGGTGTGTAGTTCGGAGACTTTTAGTTTGCCTTGAGTGTATGGTTCAATGGGTGGATATAAGTCTCTCATTAGTTAATAGGGCTGATGTGAATGAGCTTTGTTCATCTTAAACGGTTTTAGCTTTTAGCTTTTAAGAATAATATTGTTTGGCGATCGCTTCAAACCTAACGATCGAGATTCATTTATGTAGAAAACGAGGGAATACTTTCTCTAGTATAAACAGCCACATCGCTACTCGTTGCAACGATAAAAGACCTGCCCGTATATGAAAAACCACAGGCTCTTATTTCCGAATCCTGTTCGACTTTAGTAAGGTTATCCGCTCGATTGCAAATGCTGCCGTACAAATTAGAGTTAGGTTCAACTAGCAAAATCATTTCTTCTGGCCAATTTAATGTTACCGATTCTAATTGCCAACCGTCTTTAGTGTATGTAGGTAAACCGCCACCGTATAAACCAGCCATCTTAATAGTTTTGTCTTTCAGATCGCCAATACTTTGTGCTTCAAGGTATTGCATTTTCGTAATAATCCTCATAGTCTCTGGCTGTTTTTTCACCAGTACAGCAATCGACTACGCCTCTACCCTGATGGGAAACGATGAGCAAATTATCACTATGGCGATCGAATCCTACAGCGATTAAACCACCGACAGGGATTGAGGTTTGAATATTCCAAGGATCTCGAACAGGTTCAATCTGCAGTTTTAGCAGTTTTGTCTTTAACGGTTCTAAATGCTCGTACATAGCTTTTAAAGATGCTTTTTTTGAAGCTGCTAAAGATAGTCAAAACAATGCCTCAGCATCCTAACTTCTCGCCACCAGCTTCGATCGCTTTTATTTAACGATAAAATATAAGACAAGAAAATTTTTAATGATGCGATTAAATTAGAGAATATGACCACTGCCACTTTAGTAGAGAAGAAAAAACTAGAGAATCCGCCTCTCGATATTCATTATCTAGGCGATCGCGTCTTGCGCCAGCCAGCCAAACGAGTTGCTAAAGTTGACGACAAGCTGCGTCAGACGATCAAAGAAATGCTACAAACCATGTACAGTGCCGACGGAATCGGTTTAGCAGCACCCCAGGTAGGTATTCATAAACAAATTATTGTAATCGATCTCGCGCTAGATAAGCCCGAAGAACCACCCCTTGTTTTAATCAATCCTAAAATTATCAAAGCGGGAAACGACTTTTGTAGTTCGGAAGAAGGCTGTCTGAGCATTCCTGGCGTATATCTCGACGTAACTCGTCCCGAAGCGATCGAGGTTTCTTATAAGAATGAGCAAGGAAAACCCTGTAAACTAAAAGCTACTGGTCTGCTGTCCCGTGCAATCCAGCACGAAATGGATCATCTCAATGGAGTGATGTTTGTCGATCGCGTTGATAACGGTCTGGCTCTAAATGAAGAGTTGAAAAAACGTGGTTTTGCTGCTAACGCCGTCAAGCCAGTCAAAAAATAAGAGATAGATCGAGCTGGATTGATTAATTCAGCTAATTATATTAGTCAGGAGTTTGACAAAATGATTTCAATAACACCGAAAAGCGGGATCTGCCTGCTACTATGCTGTATTACGGCGATCGCTGCTGTGGGTTCGGTATTTGAGCTTTCTTCTGGTCATCCCGAATTGGGCAGCACCATCACAGGCTTGATTTTGGCTGCTAGCATTCCCCTCACCATAATTTTATTTTGGGTTGCCGTTCAGGATACAAGAGCCAATCAAGGTCAATAAAAACTCGCCAAGCGTAAACTAGGGCAAGTGCTTTACTTGCCCCAAGTAAAATATTAGAATATTAGTTCAAACTACGCTTAAACCCAGTCTGAAACTACTTTTTGGGGGATAACATCATCATCATGTTACGCCCTTCTCTTTTGGGGAACTGCTGCACTTCAGCATATTCTTCCAAATCTTTTGCCATTCGACGCAATAAGTCTTCTGCTAGACGTGAGTGCTGAATTTCCCGACCGCGAAAACTAATAGTCGCCTTAACCTTATCTCCAGACTTAAGGAAGCGTTGGGCGTTTTTGACTCGCACGTTGTAATCATGCTCCTCAATCTTGTAACGCATTTTGACTTCTTTGACATCAGCGTTATGCTGCTTCTTCTTCGCTTCTTTCTGCTTCTTGTCCTGCTCATATTTGTATTTCCCATAGTCCATAATTTTACAGACTGGGGGTTTTGCGGTTTCGCTAACTAGAACCAAGTCTAAACCCTGCTCTTGCGCTCTGGCGAGGGCTTCTTTGGGCGTGATTATTCCTAGCTGCTCTCCTTCAGAGTCGATAACGCGAATTTCGGGGAAGCGGATTCTTTCGTTAGTTTTGGTTAAATCGCGACTGTTGTTACTGCGTCTTCTATCTCTCACAGGCGTATATTGTCTTTCCTTTTATATTGGTAATATTGAGAACTAAAAATTGTAGATGATAAAACATTTATCATCTACCATCTTACCGATCTTGTTATTAATAGAATGTTAAGTTAATTTTATCTCAAATTCAGGCGTATCATAGATCTAGCAGTAGATACAGTTTCCATCACCATTCTCTATTTTGTAAATATTTTTTAAGTAAGTAAGTTGACTACAGAGCTGCCTTGGCAAGAACGAATTGGCAATCAGAGAGACTGGGTATGGCGTGGTTGGCAGACTCGTTACAGTTACTTACGAGCGAGAAAAAAGCATGAAGATCGAAAATATCCTCCCATTATTTTTGTTCATGGTTTTGGGGCAAGCATCGAACATTGGCGACATAATCTACCAGTCATAGCAGAACATCATACGGTCTATGCGATCGATCTATTAGGATTTGGTGCATCGAGAAAAGCCGATACGGACTATAGTGCAGCTTTTTGGACAGAGCAAGTGCGTGATTTTTGGCAAACTTTTATTGGTGTTCCTGCAATTTTGGTGGGCAACTCAATCGGCTCGCTGGTGTGTTTAAACGCTACAGTTGCCTACCCTGAGATGGTCGAAGGTTTAGTTATGCTGAGTTTGCCCGATGTGTCGGTGCGAGAAGATATGCTCCCACCGTTGATTCGACCGATTGTTACAGCGATCGAAAATTTGTTTGCTTCGCCCCTATTAATCAAAAATGTTCTCAAGCTAGTTAGAAGACCAAATATTATCCGCAAATGGGCAGGAGTGGCATATCCCGATAAGACAGCAGTTACCGATGAGCTAGTAGAAATACTATCTAGTCCTGCCTATGATGAAGGTTCTGCACAAACTCTATTTCGCCTGTCTCGTAGCGTTAGAAAAGCCAGTTTCGCCGAGTCGGTCAAAGTTCTCCTGCCTCGTGTTAATGTGCCGATGCTGCTGATTTGGGGGCTAAAAGATAAGATGATTCCTCCCAATCAAGCCAGGGAAATTGCAGACTTAAATCCACACATAAAATTAGTCGAACTAGAGAATGCGGGTCATTGCCCTCATGACGAATATCCCAAACAGTTTAATTCTCTGTTGTTGGACTGGCTCATATCTATATAATCTATTTATTAGCAATCATCAAAATTAATTATTATGGCAGGCATCAAAAAAGGTTCTTTAGTTAAGGTTGTGCGAGAAAAACTGGAGGGAAGTATGGAAGCAAAAGCCAGTGATGTGCGTCTGCCTTCCTATTTGTTTGACAGCAAGGGAGAAATTTTAGACGTAAACGATGACTATGCCCTAGTCCAGTTTTATGTCCCCACTCCTAACATTTGGCTGCGTCTAGATCAGCTAGAAGAAGCTAAGTAAAGTAACTGCTCAGAGGCATAAAAGCGATTGCGGAACTAGCCGTAGGCATCGCATTTCTTTCCAGATTAGCTTGAGGGCGATCGCAACTTTTTAAGCTTTTGCGATCGCTCTAGTTTAGTTATCAAAAGAGAAATAAGACTAGCTGTTTGAAGAGGAACTATCTTTATAGCCCAATACAACTCTCTAGTATATCGGTGTAGGTAAAAGTTTGGTATCAATTGAAATAGCCTGTCTTTGTTTTAGCTCTAGAATATTTGCAGTCAAAAAGACTATTATAAGTTTCTCGTTAATTAATAAAAGTGCTTGAAGACTTAATGTAACTAATATCAGCAGTAAAGCCACAGATATTCTATCTAATTTTTCTCTACAGATATACTTGCTGTTATAGGAAGTAGAGGAAATTAAATTGATATTTTAACTGTTTGCCAAGAGATGTTTTTAATATATATAATTTTGTTGTGGCATTTTATGCCTCATGACATGACTACTAGACGATTGATTAATTGAGTAAAAACAAAAGCAGTACGTTTTGTAACTATAGACATCTTGCTTTTTTCAACTATCTCTTTTTACTCTTTCAAACCCTAACTTCAATTATTACTGCGCTCTATTTTAGCTTGCCTTTAAATTTCGATCGGCAATGAAATCGCGATTCATCAAAGCCTGAGATTTTAATTTAAGAGTATTGATGTTTTGCATTAAAATACTCCAAGCAAATATAAAGATAAAGGCGTTAGCCCAAGTTTTAAAAAGATCTTCTAAAGAAAGTCTAGGAACCATTTCGCTAGGGAATGCACCGTCAATCAGTATCATTAAAATAGAACAGGTTGCTGCTGCTAATAAATATTTTCTGGTTCTCTTGCTCCACTTTTGATAGCCACTCCAAGCCAAGATTAGAATAATTTCCAAGACTCCTAATCCCGCAAAAATCAAAGCATCATTAATTCCAAAAACATAACCTATATGTTCGTGAATCAAAAAGCGATCGTCTAGACCCAAGTATGCAAACAAAATAACTTGCGATTGATAAAACAATATTTTTTTTGAGTTTTCTCCTTTTGGCAAAGTTTTCAAGACGATAATAAATATCAAACTTGTTCCCAATAACAACAAAACTGACAAACTGGTGTTTACTGCATAAAGAGGTACATCTCCCTCTATATCTGTAAAAAAATTGCGTACATATTCCTGTGAAACATTAATTTCTAGCGATATTAAAATGGCAGAGTATATTGTCAGAATAAAAAAGAAGAAATAGGAATAATATTTTTTCATATAGTTGTAGAGTAAACATTGCTCTTTGGAAAATTAGCGCTGTGTTTTTAACTTAAAAGATTAAAAATATTATTTTATACTATATTAAAAAGACAAGTAAAGCGATTGTGCCAAATATAATTTGACTCTGACAGCAATATTTTTGATATTTAGAGCTGTAGTAAATATTTTGTAAAAGGCTTACGAAGCGAGAGTCAATAAAATGTCTTTATTGTATATAAATGATACATTTTTTTTGTTTTGACTGAAGATAAGCTATTTATTCAAGACTTTTTATCCTAAAGAAAAAATATAATTTGATTATCCTAAGAAGAACGGTTTTTGTAGATAAATCGATCGCATTTATTTTCAGATTTATTCTAAGGCGATCTCAATTAGCATAAACAATCTAACTTTAAGAGCATCCTTTTACTAGGTATGCTGCTTCGTGTACATAGCTGATTCCATAATCTGTAACATGATGAACAACTTCAGCAGAATTTTGGCAAGGCGGACTGGCTTTAAATAACAGCGAATATTCGGCATACACTGTATCTTTTGCTTCATAACCGCAATCGCAATCAAAATAAAACGAACTACCCTGCCTCTTGCCATGTCTCGACAAAAAGAATTGAACCTAATCGATAAGTATTTTAGTATTATATCAGTAGCAAAATTGACGGTATTTAAAGCGATCGCCTTTTGTAACAGTGAAATGGACAGGGCTTTTGCCGAATGGTTGTTAAGCTAGGTATAGGTTTTGAGCAATAGCGCGATATATAATATCAGAAATTACAGCTTAAACTGCGATCGAGTAACTCTTTTAAATGCTTTCCTTCGTGCAGTCCCTCTGGTAGATTAATCCTAGCCCCAAATTTAAGAATTTTTTCAAACTTATCTTTATACTTGGGTAATTTTTATTAATTTATTTAACAAGCAATTAGGAGGATCGCAGTGGCTAAGAAGACTGTCGCAAGTTTAACGGAAGCTGATGTTTCGGGAAAAAGAGTTTTAGTCAGAGCCGACTTTAATGTTCCCTCAGACGATAGTGGCAACATTGCCGATGAGACTAGAATCAGAGCTGCATTACCAACTATCAAAGATTTGACTGGTAAAGGTGCAAAGGTAATTTTATGCAGCCACATGGGTCGTCCCAAAGGTGAAGTCAAAGAAGAATTACGCTTGACCACCGTAGCAAAAAGACTTTCTCAGCTATTGGGACAAGAAGTTACTAAGACTGATGATTGCGTTGGCGATGAAGTTGCTTCTGCTGTTAGCGCGATGAAGAATGGCGATGTCATTCTACTAGAAAACCTCCGCTTTCATAATGAAGAGACTAGTAACGATCCTGAATTTGCCAAGCAGTTAGCTGCTAATGCAGATTTATATGTCAACGATGCGTTTGGTACAGCACACCGCGCTCACGCTTCTACGGAAGGGGTTACAAAATACTTGAGTCCTAGCGTTGCTGGTTCTTTAATTGAAAAAGAATTAGACTATCTTCAAGATGCGGTAGATAATCCCAAACGTCCTTTAGCTGCAATTATTGGCGGGTCTAAAGTATCTAGTAAAATCGGCGTAATCGAAACTCTACTAGACAAGTGTGACAAGCTGCTAATTGGTGGTGGAATGATCTTCACTTTTTACAAAGCTCGTGGTTTGAACGTAGGTAAATCTTTGGTAGAAGAAGACAAGCTGGAACTAGCTAAATCCCTAGAAGCAAAAGCCAAAGAACAGGGTGTAGAATTGCTTCTGCCTACCGATGTAGTTGTGGCTGATAACTTTGCGCCTGATGCTAACGCCAAGACTGTCAGCATCAACGATATTCCCGATGGCTGGATGGGTCTAGATATCGGTCCTGATTCAATTAAAGTATTTCAAGATGCTTTGGCTGACTGTAAAGCCGTAATTTGGAATGGCCCTATGGGTGTATTTGAATTTGATAAATTTGCTGCGGGTACAGAAGCGATCGCTAATACTCTAGCAGGCAAGTCAGACGCAGTAACTATTATTGGTGGCGGTGACTCCGTAGCTGCGGTAGAAAAAGTCGGCGTAGCCGATAAAATGAGCCATATTTCTACTGGTGGTGGTGCGAGTCTAGAGCTGCTTGAAGGTAAAACTCTTCCTGGTATCGTTGCTCTAGATGATGCTTAGAATCGCCGTATGTGCTGCGCTATAAGCTTTTAAATTTGATTGATATGAGCCTGTGGATTGACTTCGGTCGTTCTGCGGGTTTTTTTTAGTCGAGCCTATAAACAAAAATGATTTCAATACAGGCTTTTTTTATTGATAGGATGCACAATAGGGGCTTTTTCATTGATACGGTTGCAAATTAGGCATTATGGATATTTTGTTTTTAATTGGCTTTAATTTTCTTAACTCGGAAATAGGGGTAGCGGATATTCCTTTAGTTAAAATCGTGGCGGTAATCATCGTGATTACTTTGGCGCAAATACTTAGAAAGCTTTTTGCCTCGATTATTATTAAATATTTTGAGGATCTGACCAGTAAAACTGAGTCGGAATTGGATGATGAACTGATTGCCATCCTTAAGCAACCCCTGAATTTACTCATTGTTATTGCGGGAATTGGTATCGCCAAGCTAATTATTGTTAGCGAGTTAAATCCTGCTATTAATGAAACTCTAGATAATTCGATCGGTCTAATAGCGATCGCTTTATGCGCCTGGATTATTTTTCGTGCTTCTCCCCTGCTCGGAGAACTATTGGGCAATTTGGCTTTAGAAACCGAAACCGAACTCGACGATCTGATCGTTCCTTATTTACCCAGACTATTCCAAACTTTAGCCATTGCTATTGTTGTGTTAAAAGCAGGAGAAGTTCTATTAGGTGCTTCTGCTGGAGCGCTGGTTGGCTTGATTGGCGGTACAGGAATTACCTTAGGTTTACTGCTCAAGGATATTGTCTACGATTGGTTTTGTACCGTAATCATCTTTAGCGATCGCCTATATCGGATTAATGACACTCTCAAAGTGCAGGGTATAGACAAATTAGTACAGGTAAAGAGTATCGGTGTAAGAAGCACCACTCTCTGTATTTCTAGTCAAAATGCCTTAATTAAATTGCCAAACTCGAAAATGATTACGGGTATTGTCGAAAACTGGTCGCAAAATCCCGACGAGCAAGATTTAATCGGCATCGATATAACTCTGCAAATTGATGATATTTCTTCGGCACAAACAGACCGCATTTGCAACACTATACGTCGCTTTCCTCAAGAAATAGAGCATTTGAGCGATCGCTTTACCGTCTGGTTTAGCGGGATTAATCAGAACGCGCGGGTGATTAAAATTCAGGCTTTTGCAGAAACGGATAATATTAAATCCTATCGTGCTATTTGGTCGGAAATTAACCTGAATATTCTACAGGTGATGGAACAAGAAGGAATCGAACTATTTGCCTCTACTCCCATTGCTATTTTGTCTGCTGATGCCGTCGAAGAACTTGAGGAGATTGTTGTTAAGCATTAAAGATGATAAATATTGCGATCGCAAACTGAAAGCAATTAAGAATCTGTCATTTTTTAATCAAAGGATCGAGCGATCGCAAATTAATTTGCCTTTCAGCTTAGTCTCTAAGCTTTTAATTTTAGTAAATCTGATTTCCAATCTATATTATTGGCGCTGTAAGTATATACGTACTTTTAAGAATATTTTTCAAATTAAATGTTATTGAAGATTGCTTTTGAAGTAAACCTTGCAAACAATCGACAATCATATCTTTGAGTCGAATTTAATTTCAGTCAAGATTGCGAATATTTTTCATGTATAGAAACTATGTTCGATCGAGTGTAAATAGTAGATAAAAAGAATCTCGCCAGTTTTTTGTATGTCAGCATACATATAATCTATTTTAATCTAATCATTTGGATAGCTGATGTTTTTTAAAATAATGCATTATAAGCGCTAGAATGGCACAGAAGATATGGTTTTTACTTCTAAATGACATTATATTGTCTATTTGGAATGTGTTTAAAAAGCTGATTTATATTATTACCGAAAGGAGCATTATATATCATGGATGAAGAGAATAGAGAGTTAGAGACTACCCTAAACGGTGAGATAGATACGGATACTATTGCTGAGTCAGATAGCGACAGTGAAACGAGTATCGGTACTGATGTTAGTGCCGAATCTGATAGTGATAGCGAAATAGATTCGGCAGCAGAAACGGATACAGATACCGATGTCGTAGCTGAAGATGATAGTGACGCGGATACAGATACTGAAGTCGTAGCTGAAGATGACAGCGATGCGGATGCGGAAACTGAAGATGACAGTGACGCGGATGTAGATACCGAAGTCGTAGCTGAAGATGACAGCGATGCGGATGCAGATACTGAAGATGACAGTGACGCGGATGTAGATACTGAAACGGAAACTGAAGATGACAGCGATGCGGATGCCGATACTGAAGATGACAGTGACGCGGATGTAGATACTGAAACGGAAACTGAAGATGACAGTGACGCGGATGTAGATACTGAAGATGACAGTGACGCGGATGTAGATACTGAAACGGAAACTGAAGATGACAGTGACGCAGATGTAGATACCGAAGTCGTAGCTGAAGATGACAGCGATGCGGATGCAGATACTGAAGATGACAGTGACGCGGATGCCGATACCGATGTCGTAGCTGAAGATGACAGTGACGCGGATGTAGATGCCGAAGTCGTAGCTGAAGATGACAGCGATGCGGATGCAGATACTGAAGATGACAGTGACGCGGATGTAGATACTGAAACGGAAACTGAAGATGACAGTGACGCGGATGCCGATACCGATGTCGTAGCTGAAGATGACAGTGACGCGGATGTAGATACTGAAACGGAAACTGAAGATGACAGTGACGCGGATGTAGATACCGATGTCGTAGCTGAAGATGACAGCGATGCGGATGCAGATACTGAAGATGACAGCGATGCGGATGCCGATACCGATGTCGTAGCTGAAGATGACAGCGATGCGGATGCGGAAGTTGATTCTATTCTGGACGTTATCGAAACAGGTGAATCAGATTCAGACGTGGGCGAAGATAGTTCTAATGATTCATTGTTAGAAACAATCGATCTAACAGGTTTAGATGACCAAACGGTAGAGTTTACAGTTAATAGGGATGCTGGCTTTGAGAACTCAATTGGTTTTTATGAAGTTACCGAAGAGGGTAGCATCGTAGATCCTTTGAGTGGCGAAGAAATTGCCCTTGGCGAAGCGGGTTATGAAGATGCTGCGATCGCAAATAGCTTAGATTTCTCCTTATCCTCACCGACTGGTCAACCCACCGAATTTACTGAAGAGTTATCGGGTGGTGCGCAATATGCTACCTACATTATTGCTGACGGTACAATCGACCAGTTGTTAGACACTGATAGCGGTAACGATCCTGCAATTTATTTTGGAGCTGCTAGCGCAAATCCAGATAACTTTGACTATGTTCGCAGCCTGGGCGACAACTCTTTTGGATATGAGGATTCTCCTGGCGGCGGAGACGCAGATTTCAACGATCTGACCGTAGATTTTGAGTTTGTTTAATCGAACCTAGATAACTTGGATAGCCAGCTCTCTCGATTAAAAATTTGGGGAGTTGGCTATTTTTATGGTTAAATTGTCTGGAGAAACCAGACATCTGTGAAAATGCATAGTATTAAATCCGTTCGTGCTGTTTTACTAACTGATGCGGTGGCAGAATTCAAATAAGTCCTAGTCATATTAAAAATATTGCGATCGCTAGGTAAAAAATAGTCAAAAGACAACTGCAACTTTTCTATTTGATTTTCCAACCTGCCAAAGCTGGGCTGAAATCTTCATCAAAAATTGTCGAAGAATCATAATAAACTTCGTAAGGATAATCTAGAGGTAGATTTGCTCCTGTCAAATCTGCTCCCGAAAAATTGGCTTTAGCTAGATATGCCGACTGAAGATTTGCCGACTGTAAAACAGCTTCTGAAAAATTAGCTGATTCTAAATGTGCCGATTGCAGATTTGCCTGGTTAAAAAAAGATTTGCTTAAGTTTGCCTTAGTCAAGACTGTCTGAGTAAGATTTGCCTGGTTTAAATTGACGCGAATTAGACTAGAGCGATTGAGATTCGCTTTACTCAAGTTTGCGCTTCTTAGATTAGAACCATTTAAGATAACGCCGCTTAAGCTAGCACCCATCAGCGAAATGCTGCGCAGATCGATATTAGAAAAATCTTTTTTACCTCTAGCATAGTTTCGAACTAGCTCATGAGGCGCAATACCAACAGTGGTTTTTGGATCGTGAACGTTAAAAACGTGTGCTAGAAAAAAATCTACAGTAGTTTGTTTTAGATAGCCTCCTTCGACTGCTAAATGATGAAACCTTATCTTTTCTGTCGATTGCTTTTGCAGCTTTAAAATTTCATTTATTTGCTTTACGTTTAACAATCCAGCTTCTTTAAAATAGAAAGGAAGTGGCTTTTTAGCTCGCTCGGCAAGTATTGCCGACCATTTTTGAGCAAAAAAATCTATGGTTTTCTGCCTAACCCAACCACGAGCCACTATAATTTCACTAATCTCAAAATCGCCCTGTCGGTGTTCTCGCTCGGCAAGCTTTAGCTGACTAGAAGAGATCAAGCCAGCTTTGATTAAAAGTTTCCCTATCGATTTATTGTTAGACAAAGCAAAGTTATTAAATATCTTATTTTCTATAGGCTGAATTTACGTCGGTTGTGACCCAAATTCAAAATCTGAAATACTGCCTTAGTTCGTCCGCAGATAATTTGTTAGTTTTAATTATCTTTTATTAAGATACGAACGACATATAATACGTTCACTTTCAAAGTATATGAACTTTAATTTGCAGGGTCAAGCAAGAATTATTTATTCGGATAAATTTCACAATTGCAATCTGCATGACGATCGCTATTGGCTATTTTGATAATTCTCAGAAAACAGCGCCAATAATATTTGTCCTATTTACGCCTCTCCTTTGTATTGAGAAAAGGTAATGGTGAAGGTTGTCCCTCGATCGACAATGCTGTTAACAGTAATATTTCCCTGATGGTTCTCAACAATAGCTTTGGCGATCGCCAGCCCCAAACCCGCTCCCGCAGGCGATTCTATCTGACGCTGAGGAGAACGTGCGGGATCGCCACGGTAAAAGCGATCGAAGATATTGGGTAATGACGTTTCGGGTATACCCTTGCCGTTATCTTTTACTTTTACCTGTAGCTCGTATTGATAATTGTTTTCTCTGACTCGAATAGGTTTGATTGATGGTTTGATTAAGGCTAGTTCAACCTCGACTGAAGCTTCTGTAGATTCGGTCTTATCCGTGTGTTCGATCGCATTAGCAATCAGATTGGTAAACAGACGAGATAGATAATCCCAGTCTCCCCAGACTGTAAATATATCCTCTTCATTGAGATTTTCCTCGGCAATTTTTGGTTCGACAATATGTAGGGAAAGGAACAGTCCTTTTTGAGTAGCAGCAATCCTCTGCTCTTCAATCACGTCAATCAGTAGCGCATCAAGAGGTACAGCTTGCCAGTCTAGCTGGGCAATACCGCTATCTGTGCGAGCCAGAAATAGTAAATCGTTGACCAATCTGCCTAGCTTTTGGGTCAATCGTTCGATGATCTGTAGCTGTCTCTGCTGTAGCTGAGGTTCGGCTTCAGGATACGCCAGTGCCATCTGTACATTAGTTTGGATCGTCGCAATAGGATTACGCAGCTCGTGGGAAGCATCCGCAGTAAACTGCTTTAAGCTAGAATAAGATATCTGGATCGGCTCGATCGCAATTCCCGATAAAAACCAGCCAATTCCGCCTACAGAGAGGATCATCAGACTAATACCGATAATTAAATCTCTAGTTAGCTGATTGATTGGTTTTGTCACTTCAAACCAGGGATGACTGACTCGCAGGTAGCCTAAAACACGATTCTCAAATTCAACTTGCTGGACAATTTGCCGAAAAATGCGATCGCTATTTAAGAAAACCGTTTCGCCACTGCGGTTAATGTGGAGGGGGTATTCAATCGGCTGTTCAAAAGTTGACCACAGTAATTCTCGATCGGGGTTAAACCATTCTAAATCTATGCGATCGTCTTCGAGATTATCGACATTTTGACTAAAGCTAGCATCCACGTTAACGCCATAGAGACCTTTGGTTTCCGCTAGAGGCTGAATTACCAAAGAGCGATCGACTACCTCGACTACATGCTTGAGGGTGTCATCAATGCGATCGACTAAGGTAGTGCGGACATAAAAATATACGCCGATGGCAAACAACAATAGCAACACTGCCGTAACTGAGGTGTACCACAAAGCTAGACGACGGCGAGTGGACTGAAATAGTAAGTTCATTTACAGAATGTTGAATAATGAATGTTGAATAATGAATAATAAAGTAGTTATACAGGTTAGCTTCGTTCTAGGTTCTTAGTTTAGCTCTAAGCTTTAAGCCATAAGTTTCAAAATAGAACTCAAATCAATCAAACTAGATATTCAAAATTCTCATAATAATGCAAGACTTTATTCAAAACGTTTCCCGCTACCCTCGCTACTTAATTACCGTTAGCTTGGGCATTATCTGGTTTTTCCTCCAGCAGCTAAAACCCTTCCTTAAAAACCCCGTAACGGCGATCGCACTTGTGGGCTTTTTCGTTGGAGGCTTCTCTCTTCTCTATCTAACTTTAGAAGCGATGCTAGGTATTAGCTAAACCTCATCCTCAATTTTCAATCTGCTCAACGGTCAACAGCTTCGAGTTATCTAAGATCGATTTATGATTCCCATTAACGACGAAAACCCGACTAGCACCACTCCTGTAGTTGTTTATGCATTAATTGCGATTAATGTAGTCGTTTTCCTGCATCAATTGAGCTTGGGTCGGGGAATGGATGGCTTTTTCCAACTTTATGCTGTGATTCCGCAACAGTTAAGCGCCAGTTTTGCGGGTACGCCCGTCAATCAACCCGTTCCAGAGATTTTGACTCTAATTACCTCGCAATTTCTCCACGGTGGATTGATGCATATTGGTGGTAATATGCTGTTTCTCTGGACATTTGGCGACAATATCGAAAACGATTTAGGTCACTTTAAATTTCTATTTTTCTATCTAGCCTGTGGCGTTTTGGCGGGTCTGACTCACTGGTTTTTTGGTATGCAGTCGGGAGTGCCTACCGTTGGCGCAAGTGGAGCGATCGCGGGAGTCATGGGAGCATATATAATCAAATATCCCAAAGCCAAGATCGTCACCATCCTGCCCTTATTTATAATCTTTACTACGGTACGTATTCCTGCGGTCTATTTTCTCGGCTTTTGGTTTGTTCAGCAGGCATTTAGCAGCGTTGCCTCTTTGGGAATGTCCGAAGCTGGCGGTGTGGCATATTGGGCGCATTCGGGAGGATTTGTCTTTGGCGCAATTTTAGGGCCGCTCTTAGGCTTGATGAAAGATCGATGACTGCTGCTATTTTAAGGCAATAGGCGATCGCCTCTGGTTGGTAGACACGATTGGTAATCGCTTTGGGCTGGTGGGCATGATGGATATTAAAAACACCAAATTCAATTGATACAATTGCCCACCCGACAATTAATTGCTGTTAACTATCAACTGGTTTCATGACAACTACGCCATAAGCATCTGGATTGAGATACTTTTGGGCTGCTAGCTGTAAATCTTGAGCTGAGACGGACTGAATATGTTGGGGATAGTTCAACGCGGGGGCAAGATCCTGTAGCTGAGAATAATAAAAACCGTACAGATTTGCGCGATCGCTAGGACGTTCGTTGGCGAACACAAAGCGGTTAGCTACCTGAGTGCGAATACGGTCAATATCTTTAGCTGCAATAAGTTCAGTTTGAATCTTGCGAATTTGATCGGAGATCGCCTTTTCTACTGCCGTAACGTTTTCTACTGGTAGAGCAGCAGAGATATAAAATACTCCCTGATGGGTATGAGTCATATTGCTAACGCCAATCTGGGTAACCAGTCCTTTTTCTTCCCGCAGTTCTCTAAATAGGCGAGATACTTTTCCTTGACCCAAGATTACCGCCAAAATATCCAAAGCATAGGTTTCATCAAGGTTTTCCATACCAGGAACACGCCAGGTCATAACCAAACGCGCCTGCTGTAAACTCTCGTCAGTATATTCTTGACGCACTATTTCGGTGAACGGCGCTTCTGGCGTAAGGTTAGGAGTCGGATTTTTTTCATATTTAGCACGAGAATCATAATGCTTCTCAAAGCTTTTGGTGACAATCTCAATCAACTCCTCTACAGGTAGATTACCCACTACCGCAGCCGTCATCGAGCTAGGCTGATACCAAGCACCGTGAAAATCGCGCATTTGTTGCGATCGCAAGTTCTCAATCACCGATGCAGGACCGAGTACGGGGCGACGATAGGGCAGGCTTTCAAAGCAGGTTTCCATCGAACGGTAGAAAGTGCGACGGCGGGGATTATCTTCCGAACGGCGAATCTCTTCAATTACTACCAGTTTTTCGCGTTCAAATGCCTCATCTTCCAAAGTCGGATTTAAAACCACGTCTAGCTGTAGAGGCGCTAGTTCGGCAAAGTCCTTGGGGGAAGTGGTTATATAGTAATGGGTGTAGTCTTGACTGGTAGCTGCATTAGTAACAGCACCTCTTTCCTCAATTAAATGCTCGAATTCACCAACATCAAGGTTAGGTGTACCTTTAAACACCATATGCTCTAGAAAGTGAGCCATACCGTTGATTTCGTTATTCTCCTTGGCAGAACCCACATCGATCCAAACATTGAGGTTTACGGCTTCGACAGGCATCTGCTCGGCAATAATAGTCAGACCATTATCAAGTTTGCAAATAGTTGGGGCGTTTAGTTTAGGCTGCTGCGTCAGGATAGAAGTCATTAAATATATTTAAGCTATACCAAGTAGATAGAAAACCTATTATTCATTCTAATCATTATTCATCCCCAGGGAAGGAGGGGAAACACTCTACTCATGACAAAGCGATCGAGATTCAGCCTTATTTATTAATTCAGTACATACTAAAAGCGATCGCGAATAAGAATCAAGAGAAGTAGAGGCGTTTAGAATTCTGCTATGGCAAAAAACTTAGATAAAGAAGAAGACACCAGCTCGATATCTTGTTCGACTAGCTGCCCATCTCGATCTGTAGCTGGATGAGGGATACGAACTAAAGGAGGATCGGTATTTTCAAATTGAATATAGTAATAGTCTCCCGAACCTTCTAAACATATACAAAATGGTATATAGCCGAGTGTTATAGCTGCTATGCCTGGATAACACTCAGTAGCCTCGCTAATCGATTGAGCAGGCAACATCCATCTAAGAGAAACACCGAACCCAGACTCATCAAATTCCTCTGATAAATCAAAATCGCATTCTGTTATCGGATAGTCAAGTAAGATTGCGATCGCCCAATCTGGAATTTCTGGAAACGCTTGAGTTAATTCTTCTGATTCTTCCAGGGTAATTTGTCTGCCAGTTAACTCGTTCTTCCTTTTTGATAAGACATCTAAAAGATTCAAACTATCATTCTCTCTTCTTGTTAAACAATTTTTTAGTTTATGAGTTTTGGCGACTCACAGCCTCTACATAAATGAACAAAAAAGACCGCCCTGTTTACAGACGATCCTGGTTGAAGTTCAGTTTTAATTAAGCCAAATAATTATGACTTGACGGCGCTGGCTACACTGCCAGCTGCACCTTTCATAGCTGCAATACCTTGCTCGACGCTTGCCCAGATACCCATATCTGGTTCTTGTCCTGCTAATTCTCTAGTACCAACGAAGTAAAGTACTCCTTTTAAGATCTCTTGATGACCTCGGTTCTCGAAGTTGACCTTGTTTAATGATTCCATTGCATCCTGTAGATCGTCATCTAAGGATTGAGCTACTTTATGAATCACCAATCCAGTCATAGTTTGCTGGTGTTTTAATAGTTCAAACTGGAAGAACTTATCATATTCAGTTAGTTCAGATCCGTCCATCATTTTACCAACTGCTTCGGCATGTTTCTGAGTGATGTCGCGGGGTTGAGCTGTGTTGCCCAATTGATTAATCGCTTTGTCGATGTAGCTGAGGTTTTCGCGATCGCTTGACAACATTTTCTCTAATCGTTCGCGAATCGTTTTGTCGTTAGTGGCAGCGATCAATTTTTGTCCGCAGTCGATTAAAACATTTTGGATCAGCTTAAGATCGGCTAGCTTTGTTGCTAAATTAGTTTTATCGCTCATGATTAATATTATTTTGGTTTAATTATGGGTAAAGAGATTGAAGAGTCTCTTTTTTTCATAATTGCGCGTTCTTCTTTGACTTTCCTCCTCCTGAGGGTAGAAGTACGTTGTGTATAATTTGTCTTTTTTCTATTGATTTATCTATACAAATTGATTGAGACTCATTGCTTACATTTGCTAGCCTGCAACTGGATGCTGTCCGTAATACGGGGTAACTGATGACCACTGTGGCTTAAGTCCCTGTTGCCAGTCTGCATAAGCCAGATCTAAAACATTGGTGACAGATGTGGCGATGTTGTCCTCGGCATTAATTAGCTGATAGGGAAGTTTGAGATCGGCTAAAGTTTTTTCCCAGATCTCTTGAGTCACTAGAGTATCCTGCATATATGTATCAAGACCCTTTCCGCTTTTTTGATAGATACCCACGAATAGCTGCTCTCGCCTGGCATCCATCTGCACTGCCATTAACTTATTTTCGATCTTATTCTGCATAGCGATCGCTGCTAAATTAGAAATGCCAAACAAAGGAATGTTAAGCTGCTGGGCAATAGTTCGGGCAGTAACCACCCCTACACGAGTCCCCGTAAAGCCTCCTGGTCCTTTAGCTACGGCGACAAAGGCTAAATCTTGCCAAGTCTGAGGTAATAAAATACTGGCAAGATGTTGATGTAGCCCAGAGGCTAAACCCCGTCCGAGATCCCAAATTTGGCTACGACTGTCACCTGCATAATTATTAACAGCTATTCCTAACTGTGGCGTACTGGTATGAAAGGCGATCGCATATTTATGGTTATCTAAAACTTGCATGTAATAGTTCTCAAATTAGTCAAATACAAAGCTTCTCTTGATTTTATTTATCCCACTAACTGCTCGCGCTGGTTGAAAAACTTCTTGTAAATTCCTTCGGTGAGCAGCACTGTAGTCATCAGATTGACTAGCACGATCGCAAATAAGATTAAGATCTGATAGGAAGCTGCATCGCGGGGACTGCTACCCCCTAATACCTGTCCCGTAAACATACCAGGTAAACTTACCAAACCAATCACGATCATATTGTTGAGGGTGGGAATTAAACCCGTCCGAATCGCCTCTCTTTGGTAGCTTGCGATCGCCTGTTTTCCCGTCGCTCCCAAACTAAGGTGGGTTTCAATTTCCAAACGGTTTTGATTGATGGAGTTTAATAGACGTTCTCCTGCTAGCGATGCGCCATTCATGGCATTACCAAACAGCATTCCCGCCAGGGGAATTATGTACTGAGGCTCGTACCATTTGTTAGGCTGGACGATTAACAGAATTACGTAGCCCAAGGTAAAGGCGCTGCTCGCAACTAAAGACAGGATTACCGTTGGCAGCAGACCCTTGAGCTTTTGGTCGATACGGTTGCGGGTAACAATGGAGGCAATGGCAATCATTACTCCCAGAATTCCTAGAACCACCAGCCAATTATCGATCGCAAAGACAATATCGAGAATGTAGCCGATCGCAATTAGCTGCATTAAGGAACGGAAAGCGCTATATGCCAACTGCTTTTCTAGCTGAAGCTTGCGCCACAAAGACAAGACGATCGCTATGCCAATCAACCCCAAGCATAAAAACAAATCTACCGTATCGAGAATAACTAAATCATTCATGGGGATAATCGACTAATTAACCAGCTAGCATCGGTCCGTAGTTCGTATACTAGGCGATCGTGAAGACGACTAGGGCGACCCTGCCAGAATTCAATCCGACTCGGCACTAGGCGAAATCCTCCCCACTGTGGAGGCAGAGGAATAGCCTCATCATCGCTATACTTTTCTTGCAGTTGAGCCTGCTTTTGTTCTAGTACTTTGCGATCGGGAATTACTCGACTTTGATCTGATGTCCATGCACCGAGTTGAGAAGCTTTGGGGCGACTGTGGAAATATTCAGTCGATTCTGCCACCGATAATTTTTCCACGCGACCTTCAATACGAACCTGTCTTTCTAACTTTTGCCAGAGAAACACTAGGGCAGCATAGGGGTTAGCGATTAGCTGCTGTCCCTTCTGGCTCTCGTAGTTAGTGTAGAAAACAAAACCGCGATCGCTGACTCCCTTGAGTAAGACAATCCTGGCTGTCGGCTTGCCGTCAGGAGTCGCCGTGGCGAGAGTCATAGCGTTGGGTTCGATTAAGTCGGCAGATAGAGCCTGCTGAAACCAGAGATCGAACTGCTTAATCGGATCTGTGTTGGCATCAGCTTCGGCTAATCCTGCGAGGGTATAATTTTGTCTTAAATCGGCGATCGATGAATCCACTTTATTATCGTTTGGGGTTACGGACGGTCAACAGCTATTAATCTAGCAATTAATGGCGATCGAGACTAAATTTCTTCGCTTGCATCGTCGCTGGCGAATTCCACATCCAAAATCAGACTGTCTCCTGCTTCATAACGAACTCCCGAGAAATTAACTTCAATGAGATCGGAATTAAAATTAAGGTTGAAATCACTGATACCTAAAGTACTTTCAGGATCGATAGTTACGTTTGTAATGGGGGCAATAGACTGAGAGATATCTAGCAAACGATAACCATTGAAACTACCGAAACCAAAAGTGCCATCATCATCGGCAGCCAATTCATCAATAGTAAAGATAACTCTTGCTTGTCCGACGTTAATATCTACATCTAAAACTTCAGCATCGTCAACTGCACTAGCAGGTAAGTCGCCAAACTCTACTCCATTTCTAACTACGGAAGAGACGGGAGTAGTTATTGGCGTATTTAGATCGGGAGAGAAAGCCTGTACCTGAATATCTGCTCCCGTGAAATTGTCTCTGGCAATCGGCGCAGTACCAAAATTAACGTCTGATTCGGCTTCGTCATCTTCTAGCTCGATAGTATATTGACCCTCCGCAGGTAATGTCTGCTCAAAGTCTTCGACTACCTGGCGAATGACATAGTCTCCAGGGGCTAGGTTGGCAAACTCATACAGACCATTTTCGTCGGTTGTCTCTACTGGTTCATTTGCATCTAGACTTCCGTTATCATTGCTGTCAATATAAACCTGAACTCCGCTTCTAGTAGGTTCTAAACGACTAAGGCTAAGACTATCATCATCTTCTTCTTCGCCTTCTTCTGCACCAAAGATTTCCAAAAACTCATCGGTAGAGGTAAAGATCTGTGCCAGAGGATCGATAACTCTCAGGGTGACTAAGTTCGATCCCGTGCCAACCCCAAAAGCAGAAATATTGACATTGTTATTTCTCAGACTTACTAAAGCTTCGTCATCAGCAGAAATAGGTGCTCCTCCGTCCGAGAGAAAAATTATATTACCCTCTTCAGGGGATGTCTCAACAGCATCGAGAGTTCTATCTGATGCTGCTAGCGCGTCTTGGAAATTAGTAGAGCCTCCTGCTCCAAAAGCACTACCTGTAATAGAACTTAAAATTTCTTCTACATCACTAATACCATCGTCATCGCTATCGGTATTGGGAGTAGCCGTAAATTCAAAATCATCGGGAATTTCATCCGTACCAAAAATCGAAGGTATTTCTGATTCGGGAATCATATTTAGTTGAACCCCTGTGCTACCAAAAGCCACAATGCTGATTTCAACATCGTCACCCAAACCCTGCTCCTGTAGCTGCTGATTTAAGCCGATCAATCCAGCTAGTTCAGCATCCAAAATGGTGTCTTCTCTGCCATCACCATTAAGATCTCCAACGGGAGTTCCTCCAAATCTACTGCCAGTACTCCCCGAAACATCAATTACAAACACTAAGTCAGGATTCTCTCCCTGTACTAGTTCTGAATCTCGAACTCCGCTACGGTTGAGATCGCTAAAGACAATTCCTGAAATGCTTCCCGTACCTGCTGCTGCTATGGGATCTTCTGAAGGTGGGGTGTCGCCTTCTCCCGCTACGGCAACTGTATGGAAAGCAATTCCTTCATCCTGAAAATCATCATCGTTAAGTAAATCTTGTCGTTCTGTCTCGGAAGCGGTAAAAGTGTTGATGCCTGTATCAGTATTTTGAAACTGATATACGGGAGTTGTTCCTTCTTCTTCACTATCAAAAGCTGAAAAAGCCACTCCGCGATCTTCAAAATCATCATCTAATAGATCGTCTCGTTCGCTAGCAGAAAGGGTATAAAAATATTCTCCTGTAGACTCATCGAACAAGGAAAACACAGGCTGACTAGATTCGTTAGCTGGATCTGCCCCCAAAAAAGATGAGCCTAGAAAGTCAAAATTGGGGTCGGTATTGAGCAACTCATCTCTTTCATCTGCCGAAGTAGTGAAGAAATTAATATCCCCACTCGAATTAGAAAACTGATAAACGATCTCTCTCATGATTGTTTGACTGTCAATTGTTGTTATTTAAAATCTTCTGTCTGCTTTTTGCGTACAGACAGGAAAGGGAAGTCTGTATCGAGCTGTAACTAGCAACTACTACCAAGGATTGCCCACAATTGTGTAGGGACTCCAGAAGAAAGGATGAGTTAAGTCGATCGCCTTAATATTTTCGGGTAGGTCGAAGGTTTGACTGGCTGTAATCAGCTTGCCTTTCTCCAAGCGCACCTGCTTTTCGATCATTGCTACTTGAGCGCGGCGTAATGCTTCTGCCTTTGTTGGTGCTTCTGCCAATTCCTGATAAAACTTAGACATCATAGAGAGCGTACCCTGGTCGCTGATATACCAGAGGCTACCTAGAGCCGATTTGACCCCTGCCTGGTGTGCCAGTCCTGCAAAGCCGTATTCCGCATCATAATCGCCCACGGCCGTCTTGCAGGCGCTTAAAACCATCAATTCTACTTGGGGATTGCTCAAGCCTAATTCTCTAACCTGGTCTAACTCTAGTTTGCGATCGCCAAACTGAATATAAGAGTTTTTAGGCGTACCTGGATTAAACTCAGCATGAGTCGCTAAATGCAGAATACCAAAAGGTTTAGAAGTTTGTGTTTGCTTGAGATTGTCAATCGTAAAATCAGCATCGAGGAATGAGCTACCCCCAGACCAAAGCTGTTGGGTAATAATGTCTATTTCTACAGGAACGGCAGGTAAAGCCGCGAGGTTACTATCTGCAGGGAAGGTCTCCGACCCCATTGCCAACAGGTCTACATCGTTTATATTTTGATAGCGAGTATCTGTCAGACTGATACTGGGCATCAATCCCACGCTATATTCTTGAATTAAATACTGTTCGCCATCATGCAGAGCCGCAATTGGCAAACTTCTCAAACCATTGTCCATCAAAAAGACTAAATTACTAATCTCTTGTGCTTCCAAATCTTCTTTGAGAGGTTCTACTAACCACTTGTAGAGCTGTTGGCTTTCGGGCATAAATTGAGATTCGGGCTGTAAATCTGCTACTCCTGCCGTTAGACGACGAGCAGCTCGCTCTACATCCGTTCTGGTGACTCCTTCGATCCGATTGCGAATTGCCTTACCCTCAGCCGTAATCGTCACCAACTCTAACTGGTCATCAGCTTGAGGCAAAATATTACTATTGCGCCCCTGGAGAGCATCAATGCCAGAAGGAAAGAAAGCTGCATAGATCAGTGCTGGCTTTGCTCCTGTGGATTCTTCAATGGTTCGCAAAGTTTGTTGGACTTCTGCAAGGTTGATTCCTAGTTCGGCAGCAGAAGATTGCTGACCGCCATCTAGGTTGCGACCATAGTAATTGTCATAGTCTTGCGTAAAACTAGAATCAATACGCTGTAATAAAGCTAACTCACTAGTCTCACTAACATCCTGTACCGAGGCCAGGTTAAGCTCTGGAGTCGGAATATTACGCTCGGTTTCCCGTGCCGTATCTGCTTCGGTGTTGTTGCTAACGTCGCTTCTCACCTGATTTTCTAGTTCTACTGGCAATATATTGGCTGGATCGATCGCACCATCGATTGAAGTAAATGTCCCGTTGATGCCCGTTGCTTCCCCCGTATCGGGATTAAATACAAAGGTCTCTTCATCCAAGCCAGTAAACTCGCTGTAGTCTAGCTGATTGCTTCCCCCACCTCCGTCAACATTGCCCGAAAGTTCGGGAGTATCTCCAATAAAGCTAAAAGTATCATTGCCATCGCCACCCGTTAGATTTTGGACATTAATGAACTCGGTGGCTTCATTAATGTTGCCCGTATCTAGATCGGTAATATTAAATGTGTTGTTATCATCATTGCCCACAAGGGTATTGTTTCCCCCTCCGCCATTAACACTGTTAGCCCCTGAATCTCCTAGAACCAGAATATTATTTCCCGTGCCTCCCTGATAATTTTCAAAGTTGCTATAGGTCAAGCCATTAGCAAAAATATTATTGAGATTGCCTGAGTCAATATCCCAGGTAAAGTCTAAGTTGGGAGCGACTAAAGTATCTCCTCCAGCGATCGCCACAGCATTTTCAAAAGGATTAGAACCACCATCGGCGACGCTATCAAATAGAGTAACCGTTCCCGTGCTGCTGTCACTGCTAATAACGATTTGACTATCTGCCCCCGTAGCAATATCGAGAGCATTGAGATCGGTGGTGGTTAGATCCAAACTAGTCGTATTTTGCTGATTCCCTAGGTTAATATCCTGATTACTCGTTGTCCTCACTGTCAGACTTTGTCCCGTTACCGAATCTTCTCCTCCGCGCAGATTAATTTCGTTGCCTGTAATAGTCAGATCTCCCGCACCGTCAATTGCGCCAGCCACCTCTACCGTACCAACTCCTGTCGTCAGAGCTACGTCATTTCCAGTCAAACTATCTAAAGTAATATTGCCCCTCGTTCCCTCTCCAGTAGCAGCAACGTTAAGAGTAACGTCTCCCGTCCCCGCATCAAGATTTACGCCGTCCGCAATTTCGATCTCGGCGAGCCCAGGATCTCGAAACTCGGCTACTACTCCCGATTCTGTTGACGCATTAGCAACAATTTCAATATTGCCATTATCAGAAGTAATGTCCGAGCTAATTTCAACCCTGCGTCCTGCCTGAAGACTAAAGTTTCCCCCATCGCCATCAGCATTATCGGCAATAATTTCCTGGTCTGCTTGAATAATGATGTCATTACTTGCCTGAAGGTCTACATCTGTCCCCGAATTGAGAATACTCACAATAGTTGCAGGGGTAATAATCGATGTTGCTCCAGGATCGGTGTCGAATTCTAGCGATCCTGTAAAGCTATCGGCATCAACAAAGCTGTTGGTTAGAGAGACAAAGGCTTCTCCCGAATTAGGAATGCCTCGAAAATTATTCTCTGATGCGCCGATTAGTACTTCATCTTCTCCGACTGAAGCCACCGAAGTCCCGAACGAACCACCATTGCTGCTAGGATTATCAAAAGTTTCTACGGGTTCGGAATCGTCTGTATTAAACAAAAACGCTTCGCCTACTCCCCCGTTGTTACTTCGAGCGCCAATCAGCAGGCGGTCTTCTCCCGCTCCAGCGATCGCATCACCAAAATCTCCTCCTTCTGCCTCAGGGTTACTAAAGGTTTCTATTGGCACATCGGTATCGTCTAGGTCATATATATAAACCTGTCCACCTTCACTGTTACGGGGTGCTCCCACTGCCAGACGGGAATCATCCCCTTCTACTTCCACTACAGATTGACCAAAGCGACTACCCTCTGCTTCGGGATTATCAATAGTTGCTTCAGGAGTAGAATCATCTAGATCGAAAATAAACACCTGTCCCGCACCATCATCGTTCCGTGCCGCACCTATTGCGCCGAGATCGTCTCCCACCGCAGCTACGGCAATGCCGAATGAATTCCCCGTACCCTTGCCGTTACCATCATTGCTAGGATTGGGATTGTCAAAAGTTTCTAGAGTTTCTCCATCTCGACCGATTAAAAACGCCTGTCCCGCGCGGTCGAAGTCATTCCCATCTTCTGTTACCGTGTGTCCTGGAGCGCCAACCAAAAAGAGATCGCTATCGACTACCGCTAATGCTGCACCAAAGTTAGTATCCCCAATGGGAATTGCTCCTGTAAAAGTCCCCGATGAGATAAACGCTGCCCCAGGAGCGGGATTATTATAGGTTTCGAGAGGTTCGCTAGAAGTTTTGTCAAACAAAAATACCTGTCCAGCTTCAGGAACTGCTCCCTCGTCCCCAGGAATGCTATTACGGGGCGCACCAATCAATAGTTCATCACTACTTACCGCCGCAACGGCAAAGCCAAAAAATCCCCCCTGCACGGCTTCGGGATTGTCATAAGTTACAAGAGCATTACCACTGCGATCGAATAAAAACGCCTGTCCCGCATTATTGAACCCTCCAGATAAATTGGCAGGAGAACCAACTAGTAAATCTTCTCCTACCGTCGCGACAGAAATACCAAACCCAGCAATATCAGCCAGTTCGCTTTCAGGTGCGGGACTAAAAATCGATGACAAAGCCGTATCATCATCGCCAATAATAATATTTTTTGGATCGAGCAGTAGTTCCCCAGGTTCGCCCAATGCTGCTCCCGCATCTACCGTTCCCGTAAACACCAGCAGGTCTTTCCCTGATACCTCGACCAAACCACCGTCGCCACCGTTTTCGCCTCCACGGGCGGTAATGTTACCCGTAAAGCGAGTAAGAGAATCAGACCAAACGACTACCTGACCTCCATTTCCTATATCTGTAGCCTCAGCAGCAATACTCGAACCTTTATCCACAATTGTCTGAGTCGCTTTAGGTAAACCTTCTCCCCCCTGATATTCGCCTCCAACGCGGACATTTCCTCCCGCACTATCTCCCGTCGCGTTTATCTCTCCCGATAAAACCCCGACTTTATTACCCGTAATTGTTACTGCGCCACCCTCAAAGCCAGAGACGTTTAGCTCTCCTGTATTGATTGCTAAAGCTGCTTCGGGAATAAAGCTTTTGCCTGTCTCGGTGATTACTACCGAACCATCTTCATTTGCCGTCAGTCCTGTTTCTGTTCCCGAACTAGTCAAAAGAGTCGGTAAATCGGTGGCGCTAAAGGGTAATATATTTCCCTCACTGTCTCTGGGGGGTTCGATCTCCAAACTCAGTAAATGACCTTCCTGTCCGATCTTCACCGTGCTGCTGCCTGGAACGGCGGAAAGCGTCACGCTACCCTTGGCTGCTTCGATCTTTCCTGTATTAACTACGTTGCCACCCAGCAAAGTTAGGTTTTTGCCTGCTGCTAAACTCAAATCCCCCGCGTTTACTACCACTCCTGGATTCTCTGAGTCAAAAGCAAAAGCGTTAGGCGTTCCCACTAGAGTCTGATAGTTGTTTTCCCCAACGGCATTAAACCAGACATTGTTTTCAAAACCGATTCCCGTCGCGCTGGTGGCGGTAAAGTCAGCAGGAACATTTAGCTGTGCCGACTCGCCAAAGATTATCCCTGCGGGGTTCATCAACAGCAGATTGGAATTTCCCCCCGTCACCTGAATCAAACCATTGATTACCGAAGCATCTCCCCCGTTTATCCTGCCCAAAATGTTGCGAATATCGGGATTGGACATAAAGTTAGCTATCTCTGATTCAGAAAGCCCAAACTGTTCAAAACTATGAAACAGATTTTCACCGTTCTCTGACAGACTCCCCCCATCAATATTGAGCGTGTTGCCATCGGCATCTACTCTCGTCCCCGTACCGTCATTATTCGGAACAACTGACTGAGCAACGGCAGGCGCGATCGCAACTAAAGATATTGCTAGAGCCAGCAACAAATGCTGAGACTGGGCAAGACTTTTTGTAAGTAGGTTGTTTTGGGGTTGAAAAGCGCGATGGTGAGACAGCATTGGCACAAGTAATAAAAGGGCATTTAGCTTTAACATCGAATCGATTAAAGCTGGTTCTAAATCAATAGCAACAATCTTACTATCACTTCGTAATACTGAATGTAGCCAAACAAAATGTCTTTAGAATTATTTAACTTAGTTTGCACAATAAATCTAATAATCTAATTCTTGTGGCAAATTGTGGCTGTCAAGGACTTGATATCGGCGTTGTATAGCATGTCTCCTAATATTTAAACTTGAATTTTTGTAAATGAATATAACAGTAAATTTTAAAAACTACCGATATGTCTTGATATTTTTGGCAGCATTCGGCGGGATCAATTTCGATCGCGATGGATTAAAAGCGATGCCACAGCCCAAGACAGATCCGTCCTCCAGACTGAACGCAGAGCGCCATGTAAACTATGCAAGCACTTCCAAACTGCTAAAGCAAAATTTATCCCTGCCAACCGTTCATTACAGCAGCCCGACACTTCCTATAAATTGGCTGGCTCAGGTAAATCAAGAACCTGCAACCATTCCCGAACCGTTGTCTCCAGGGACAAACCCTCTACCCCAGCCAGAACAGTTAGACCTCAATCCCGAAGATCGAGAAGAGGTAGAAATCAAGACTGTCCGAGTGATGGGAGATACTATCTTGACTCAAGAGCAGATAGACGAAATTATTCAACCTCTAGCGGGTCAAACAATTACCGTTGCTCAATTGAAATTGGCGATCGACGATCTAACTCAAATCTACCTCGAACGTGGATATATAACCTCTAGGGCGATCTTGGTAGAGGACTCCTTGGAAAGCGGCAATATTCAAGTCCAGATTATTGAAGGTTCGGTTTCTGAAGTTCAGGTAGAAGGAACTACGCGCCTCGAAAAGTATGTACGCGATCGCGTTAATCTAGCCGTACAAACTCCCCTCAGTTCGGCAAAATTAGAAGATCGGCTTAGGCTGCTGCGTCTCAATCCCTTGTTTGAAAATGTCGAAGCTAGTATCAGCGCTGGAGACAACCCCGAAATTGGCAAAAGCATCGTTAAGGTGAGAGTCACCGAAGCAGATCGCTCGAATGTCAGTGTGGGAATTGATAACTATTCTCCTCCTAGCGTTGGTTCGGAGCGTTTAGGATTTGACTACAGCTATCGGAGTTTGATTCATCCAGGCGATCGCATTTCTGCTCGTTATTATCCTCGAATAGAAGCTCCGTTTAATACTTTCGATCTGGGTGTAGAATATCAAATCCCCGTTAATGCCAAAAACGGTACGGTAACGACAGGAATTACCCTCAACCGTAACGAAGTGATCGATCCTTTAGGAGAAGATTTTGATGACTTTGAGATTGAGGGAGAAAGCGAGAAATTCACTCTTGGCTTCCGCCAGCCGATAATTCGCGATCCTCGCCAAGAATTAGCTCTATCTGCGACATTTGACTATCAAGATGGTCAAACTTTCTTGTTCCAAGAAGGCGCTCGCTTTGGAGTAGGAGCAGACGAAGACGGCAATACCACCACCAGCGTCTTCCGTTTTGGACAAGAATATGTCAAGCGACAGGTATCGGGTGCTTGGGCATTTAGCTCTCAGTTCAATGTTGGGGCAAACATCTTGGGGGCGACGGAGAATGACGAACCAATCCCCGACAGTCAGTTTCTCAGTTGGCTCGGACAGGTACAGAGGGTACAGGTACTCAACAGCAATAACTTTTTAGTAATTCAGACTGATGTGCAGCTAACGGGGAACAGCCTCCTACCATCACAACAGTTCGTCGTCGGTGGCGGACAGTCCGTGCGAGGCTATCGTCAAAATGCTCGCTCTGGAGACAACGGTATTGTTTTCTCGATTGAAGACCGTATGACTCTACTCAGAAATAAGGCTGGAGAAACTAATCTAACCTTTACCCCATTTTTCAACCTCGGTACAGTTTGGAACAATAATGATAACCCTAACGAACTACCAGAAGAGACTTTCTTAGCAGCCTTTGGTATCGGCTTTATTTGGGAACCCATTGATGGTTTAAATCTCCAGATAGACTATGCTCCACCGTTAGTAAGCTTGGATGACGGCAGCGATAGTTTGCAAGATGATGGTTTGCACTTTAGTCTCGATTACTCCTTCTCTTTCTAAGATCTATATTCTGTTTTATATAAGGCGATCGCTTTTTATGTTCGCTATGGAAGCATACAAAATTTTATCCCTATATGGGCGAAACTCACCAAAAGGGAGCGATCTCCACACGGGCAAAATAGGTCTACAAATAAGATAATAGTAATGTAAGTAATTACATCATCGTTCATCTTTCTAACATCAACTTAGATTGACGAAATTAAGAGGAATTTCTCGAAGGAACGCGCTTTACACAGTTTATTTAGAGAGGAAACTTTCAATGGAATTAGTAAATAACGATCTGTTTTGGCTACTTAGTATTATTACTATTTTTACCGATAGGGGCGTAAAGCATCGTCCTTCTTAGGGCGGTGATATAAGCCCTGCCTACAATGGTCGTGTTTGCTGTTCAATGTACTGCTTGATAATGGATAATGGGGCACCACCACAGCTTGATGCAAAATAGCTCGGCGACCATAACCCACCTTTCCAATAGCTTTTCGTCAGGCGCGGATGCTGCTTTCTAATTAGTCTAGAAGAAACGCCCTTAAGACTGTTGACTAGCTTAGAAATAGATACCTTTGGCGGATAGTTTAAAAGTAAATGTATATGCTCGGTTTCTCCATTCATCTCAACTAGTTCTGTTTCAAAATTTTGACACACCTCTTGAAAAATAACTTCTAAATCTTTGAGTATTTCATCTGTAAAGACTTTTTTTCGATATTTGGTAACAAAGACCAGATGAACGTGAAGTTTAAATACACAATGTCTGCCTGTACGGATATCGCTTGACTTGTTCATAGACCAATTGTAATATTGGTCTATGATTATACGCAAGGCGTACAAGTTTAGACTCAAGACCAATCAAACTATATCCCGTAAACTAGCTCAGTTTGCTGGTTCGTCGCGCTTAGTTTGGAATAAAGCTTTGGCATTTCAAAAAGAAAGGTTAAAGCAAGCGCAGTCTTGTTTATCCTATGCTGGACTAACTAAAGAGTTGACTCAGTGGAAAAGGGAATCAGACCTATTTTTTCTAAAAGAAGTTCATTCTCAAGCCTTGCAACAATCATTAAAAAATCTATCTCAAGCCTTGAAAGAAGCTTTTGATAAAACCAATCCCAAGCAGTTTCCTAGATTCAAAAAGAAAGGACAAAGAGACTCATTTCGCTATCCACAGGGGTTCAAAGTAGATAATGATCATGGCAGAATTTTCTTGCCCAAAATTGGTTGGATTAGATACAACAAAAGTCAAGATGTCATTGGCGAAGCTAAAAATGTAACTGTTTCCAAAAGAGGTCAACATTGGTTTATATCTATTCAAGTTGAGATAGATAGAGTAATACCCCAGCATCCTTCTGACTCCATTGTTGGTGGAGATTTAGGAATAGCTAAGTTTTTAGCCCTTTCAAATAACCAATATTATGAACCAATAAGTATATTTAAAAATCTAAAAAACAAATTAGCCAAGCTACAAAAGCAATTGGCTAAAAAAGAAAGATTTTCTAATAGATGGAGAAGACTAAAAGCTAAAATAACTAAACTGCATATTCGCATTGCAGATACTCGAAATGACTATCTGCATAAGCTTTCAAATGAACTAAGCAAAAACCACGCAATAGTAATCTTGGAAGACTTAAAGATAGCCAATATGAGTAGGTCAGCAAAAGGAACAGTAGAAAACCCAGGCACAAATGTCAAACAAAAATCTGGATTAAATAGAGCAATTCTTGACCAAGGTTGGGGTGAATTTGTTCGTCAGCTTGAGTATAAATTGACCTGGAATGGCGGACAGCTAATTCAAGTTAACCCTAGAAATACTTCGAGAAAATGTCCTAAATGTAGTCATATATCGGCAGAAAACAGAAAAACTCAAGCTGTTTTCTGTTGTCAAAAATGTAACTACACGAATCACGCAGATTATGTAGGTAGTCTAAATATTAGAGAGGCAGGATATGTCTCGCTTGGACTTGGAGGAAGTTCATTGGAACTTCTTATGAAGAGTCAACCCGCCGAAGGGGTTTAAGCCCCCGTAGGAATCACCTCTCTTTAACGACATTAGGAGTGGAGGGAGGTGAGGATGTCAAAGCAGTGATGTCTCCCACTCTTTGTTGGGTTTTAACTGCTAAATACCGTTAGATATAACTTAAGGAGATCGCATTTGCGATCGCCTTAAATGTTAATTAGCTTCTGTTTCAGCAATCTTAATTTTCAATTCATCAGTCGTATTTAACAAATCTGCCTGAGAGATCGTCTGCTGTTCTCCCGATGCTAACCACTTCAAGTTAACAGTCTGGTTTTCAGCTTCAGCATCACCAATGACCAAGCAAGCAACTGCACCACTGCGATCGGCTCTTTTAAACTGTTTACCAAAGGCGCTTCCACTGAGATCTAACTCTACCCCCAGATCCAGACTCCGCAGTTTTTGAGCTAACAATAATCCCTGGGCTTCAGCTACTTCGCCACGAGACACTATGTATAGGTCGGGACTGTTCACAGCACTGCGATCGAGCTGTTGCAGCAACAAAACCAGTCTTTCCATGCCAATTGCCCAACCTACCGCCTGAGTATCTGGTCCACCCAACTCTTTAACCAAACCATCATAGCGACCACCTCCACAGACAGTTGCCTGCGCGCCCAGATCGTCGGACTTTATTTCAAATGCCGTATGGGTATAGTAGTCTAAACCTCGAACCAGACAGTGATTGATTTGATACTCGATATCTAAATCTGTAAGTAGCTGCAGCACCGTATCAAAATGCTTTTTCGACGTATCACTTAGATGTTCGGTAATTTTGGGCGCATTACGGGCAATTTCTTGAGTTTTTGGATCTTTGCTATCCAAAATTCTCAAAGGATTACGAGTCAAACGATCTTTACTGTCTTCGTCCAGATCGTTTTTGTAGGGTTCGAGATAGCTTACCAAAGCTTGACGATAATTAGCTCGATCTTCTCCGTTGCCTACCGAATTGATATCTAACTCTAGATTTCTTAGACCTAGACTTTGCAAAATGTCGGTCGCCAGAGCAATTACCTCTGCATCCGCACGTGGTGCATCACAACCGAGCAACTCTAATCCAACCTGATGAAACTGTCTTTGACGACCAGCTTGAGGACGCTCGTAGCGAAACATTGGACCCGTATACCAGAGACGCTGTACTCCCCCTTGAGCATGAAGCTTATTCTGAATATAGGCTCGTACTATTCCTGCTGTACCTTCAGGTCTGAGGGTGATAGATTTATTGCCTCCGCGACTGGAGAAGGTATACATTTCCTTGCCGACTACGTCGGTCGCTTCGCCGATGCCTCGTTCAAATAAATCTGTCTGTTCAAAAATTGGCGCGCGAATTTCCTGATACACCGCCCGCCCTAATATTTCTCTTACCTTTGCTTCAATAAACTGCCAGTAGCCAACTTCCTCTGGCAAGATGTCTCTTGTTCCTCTTAATGCTTGAATCATCAGTCTAAATTTTACGGACAGGTACTTGCTGACGAGTCCTATATTCCTCGTAATTGGCAGTTTATTAATACGGCGATCTTCAAAACCTTAAACGATCGCCGTAAAAATCAATTATTACAGTATTTGTCCCAACTTAATAGCCTTTCGATCGCCAGATACTCGATGTCTGGACTGAGCAAAGCTAATTAATGCTATTACAATAGTTTCTCAATTTAGACTTTCGGCTGCATCGAGACAAAAATTTTCTGGAAACAATGCAGTGTAAGCTACATGAAGTTTTGAACAAGACAGCATAGCGATCGCTTCACTGCTCGTATTTTCACTGAATTTACTTTTTCTGCTGGGACAATCACAACAATGTATTACGTTTATCCGCAAAAATACATATTTAGCTCGAAGCTAATTTTTGATATCTCAAAACCGATGTAAAACACAATTAGCCTAGCTATCGAACGAAAATCCAAATCTTAAAAAGAATTATATCTTAATAGTCCTATCGTAGCTTAATTCTTTTCTACCAGAGCAATTCCTAGTTTTCATAGCGGCAATCGCGCTTCCCTTTGAGGCATAAAATCTAATACTTGATATTATTCTCAGCTCTAAACCAAAAATATTAAACAGCAAAAAATAAGATCTTCTTTCCCAGCATTTACTAATGTCACAGTAATGATATTCAGTGGTACTTAAAACTTGAGGGTCGAAATAGAAAAATAACAATCGAAGATAGTGTTATTATCTTTTCAAGCCTTTTTTAAAACCGCTATTATCAAAAACTTGATTCAATCTTTAAACATATAAACAAAATTAATCGCTAAGATTGTTGAAGTCGCCGTAGTCCTCATCTCTTTCCATCTCTTGGAGAGTTTTCCATCCTGGAAGCCAGAGAGAATCGTCCTTAAGCTGAGACGCATTCAGCCAAAAGCGAGTTTGAGGATCGCAGGAGGCTACCATTTCCGCAAAGACCCACTTTGCCTGATTTTTGCGATTGATTACTTGAAAATGTCTCCAGCCCCATGTTTTTTGGATTGCTGTCCACTTTGAACCAACTAAATAAGGGAACTTTTGTTTTCGCTTTTTCGACATTTTAACCTCGAGAGATAATAATGATTGTCTAGTCGCAATAATTTACTCTTTTTCATTGTGATATTTTTATGAAAACTACATCTGTTTTGTATCAATTATTTTTAGAACGAATTAATAGCTACAGTGCGATCGCTCTGTCTCTCTGCTTAGCTCTAGCACCTACTGCTGCATTTGCTCAAGACAATACCATTGAATTGCAGGACAGCGGTACGGGAACAGCAGCACCCGATAGAAATAAGCCAATTAACTATAGAGATTTACCACCTTTAGATAATTCTGAGTTTCCTGGTTCTAATCCCGCTCAAAAAACTGCTCCTCTGCCTACGGCAAATCCAGAGTTTGCTACCGACGAAACGGACTACACTCTCGGTGCAGGAGATCGAATCAATCTCGATATTTTTCAAGTTGAAGAATACAGTGGCGAATATCCTGTCCTTGTAGACGGCACAATCAGTCTACCTTTAGTTGGCAGAGTTGATGTTAGAGGCATGAGTCTAAAAGAAACATCAGATGCAGTTTCTAAAGAGTATGCTACTTACTTAAAAAGACCTATCATCACCGTCGGTCTAGTTGCACCCCGTCCTCTCAGAATTGGGATTGCTGGCGAAGTAGATAATCCTGGCGCATACGAAGTTGCTCTGACTCCCGAAAATCCGCAATTTCCTACTGTTACCGATCTGTTGGAGCAGGCGGGCGGTATCACTACAATTGCTGACGTACGCAACGTTAGAGTGACCAGACAAAGCGGTGGTAAAGAGGTTATTTATAACTCCAATCTTTGGGAACTACTAACTAAAAATCAGATTAGACAAGATATTTCCTTGCGTGATGGCGATACAATCTTTATCCCTACCACTGATGAAATTAACACGGGTGAATTAGATCGACTTGCTCAAGCAAGCTTTGGTCTACAGTCTGACAAACCAGTTAAAGTAGCTGTAGTTGGCGAAATCTACCGTCCAGGTTCTCACTTTATTCAGCCCGAACTGTTGAGCCGAAATACTAACAACGGCGCTAACCAGGGTAAACAAGAATCTATTCCTCCCAGGCTTTCTCAGGCAATTAGTGCAGCTAGCGGTATTAAGCCTCTGGCTGATATTAGAGAGGTACAGGTTAAACGTACTGCCTGGAATGGTGACGAGAAAGTTATTAACGTCAGCCTTTGGGACGTTATTTCTGAGGGAGATACCAGCCAAGATATTATCTTACAAGAAGGAGATAAAATCATCATTCCTAAAGCAACTGCTCTGAGTAAAAACGATCAGCAGCTAATTGCTGATGGTACTTTCTCTCCCGACGAAATTACCGTCAACGTAGTGGGCGAAGTTGCTTCTCCAGGTCCCGTCCAGGTAAAACCAAATACACCTCTCAACCAAGCTATCTTAGCTGCTGGAGGATTTGACTCCCAACGTGCTAACAAAAACCAAGTTGAGCTAGTAAGCCTGAAGCCTGATGGTACAGTTGAAAAGCGCAAAATTAAGGTAGATTTGGGTTCTGAAGTTAACGACGAAACCAACCCTGTTCTAGGACAAAATGACGTTGTAGTAGTAGGTCGTTCTGGAGCTACTTCAACAACAGATAGTCTCGGACAGGTTACAAGTCCTATAGGCGGTCTGCTCGGTATACTTAATCTAATTTTCTAAACTAAGATCGTAATGTTGTGACCCATTGCTCTGGTGCAATTTGCCAGAACAATGGGTTATCATGCGATTAATTTGACCGCGAGAGAGGGACGCGACTCGCTGAGTTGCTAGTCGTCGTTAGATGACGATCTGAGCCGAAAGCTCTGTGTTGCCTCGCTATCTCTAATTGCGGTGTTGACATAATCCGTGTTGTGAGGATTTCAAAATAATGCCCGATAGAAGTTCAGATCGTTCTGGCTATCTTCCTTTAAAGAATCAAAACGGTAATGGAAATGGAATAGGTCAGAGAAACGGAAATGATTCTTACTCTTACTCCCTACCTGTGGTTAATCAACCAGTGGAAGCCGATGGAGATAGTATCGATCTGCGTCAACTAGCCAGCATGGTCAAACACCGCTTGCGTCTAATTGGTGCGGTGGTAGTAGGTGTAACAGCAGCTACCGCTATTCTTACCTTTAACCAGGAAGCAAAATACAAGGGCAACTTCAAACTATTAGTCGAACCTGTAACGGAAGAAAAAGAAAATACTCTTTCTTTGCTGCAGCAGGATATTGGGGGATTAGATTACGAAACTCAAATTGAGGTTTTACGTAGCCCCCGCGTCTTAAATCCAATTGTTAAAACTCTTTCGGCAAAATATGCCGACATCGAATATGAAGGGCTGATTAAACCAAAAAAGTCGCCTTTGAAAATCGAACAGTTAGATGATACCAAGATTTTAGAAGTATCTTTTACCGATGGAGATCCTCAAAAAATTCAGTTTGTTCTCGATAACTTAGCAGAAGCATATCTGAGCTATTCTCTGGATGAGAAAAGAATGGAGGTAAAGCAAGGAATTGACTTCGTGGAGAGTCAGTTACCAGAGGTAAGGAAGAGAGTTGATGAGCTGCAGGGTAAAGTACAAAGATTTCGACAGCAGTATAATTTACTCGATCCCGAACAGCAAGCAGAAATTCTAGCCGCTCAAGGGATAGAATACGAACAAAAGTATTTTGATACTCAGGCTCAATTAAAGGAAACCAGGTCTTTATATACTCTGTTACAACAGCAGTTAGGGTTAAATCCAGAACAGGCTCTAGCAGCTAGCTATCTTAGCGAATCTCCTCGATACCAAAATTTGCTCAATGAGCTGCAGCTAGTCGAAGTAGAGTTAGCCCAAGAGTCATCTCGTTTTTCTGACAGTAATCCTGTCGTTCAGAGTTTAGAAGAAAAGAAAATTCGTCTCAATGCTTTGCTACAGCAGGAAGCTAATGGTGTGCTGGGTCAGAATTTAGCAAATTCTGTGGATAATACTCCCAATCTTACTTCTCCTAGTACTTTACGCCTGGAACTCAATCAAAAATATATCCAGGCAGCTAATGATATTGAAATTTTAGAGTTGAGAGAACAGGTTTTACAAAGTGAGATCGCCAATTTTGATAATTTGATCGAGCAGATGCCTGTAATTGCTCGTCAGTACACCGACCTAAATCGCCAGCTAACGGTAGCAACTGAAAGCCTAAACCGATTTTTGACAGCTCAAGAAGAATTACAGCTAAAAGGAGCGCAAAAAGCACTGCCTTGGCAAACAATTTCTCAACCAACGGTTTCAGAGAATCCCATTTCTCCCAACCCTCCTAGAAACATTGCTTTAGGACTAATTTCAGGCTTAATGCTGGGTTGCGCTGCTGCCTTGCTAGCAGAACGTCTCGACCCTGTATTCCACTCTTCAGAAGAGCTAAAAGAGAGTATCAACCTACCAATTCTCGGTTTGATTCCCGTTCAAAAAGATCTCAAGCCTGCAGATACTCTGATTCCATCGCCGAAGAAAGAAAAAGTTGGCTTACCTCAGTTGCAAATTGGTAATACCACCTTAAATCTAAATCATTCATTGAATGCGACTACGACAGATACTTCTACCTCCAGCAGCAGACAAAAGTGGTTTAGTTCTTCTCCTTTCTTAGAGTCTTTTCGCTCTTTAAATACTAATATCAAGCTGCTAGGCTCCGATACTTCCCTACGTTCATTCGTAATCAGCTCCTCGATTCCTTCAGAGGGTAAATCTACTGTCTCTTGCCATCTCGCTCAAGCAGCAGCAGCCATGGGACAAAGGGTAATCATAATTGATGCTGACTTGCGTCGACCTCAAGTTCATCAATGGATGGGAGTTGAAAATAACGAAGGCTTGAGTAATGTTCTGGCGACAGGATTGGACGTGGAAGAAGCGATTGTTAAAGTTCCTCAGTGGGAAAATTTATCGGTAATTACTGCAGGGGACATTCCTCCCGACCCGACTCGCCTGCTTTCTTCCCAAAAGATGTTCTCATTGATGGATCGATTGAAGAGCAGCAGAAAATACGATCTAATTATTTACGACACGCCACCAATTCTCGGTTTTGCAGACGGTAGAATTCTTTCCAATCGTACCGATGGAGTAGTTTTAGTCGTCAGAATTGGCAAAACAGATCGTTCTCTGCTAAAACAAAATATAGACAATATTCAAATGTCCAATGTCCCTATTTTGGGAGTAATTGCCAACCAGGTTAACCGTACTAGCAACTCTTATCATTATTACAATCACTACTACAGCGATCGCAAATAATTATCGATAAAATAGGGGTTTAAATCGATCTTGCTAGCTTTTCTCCGTTTTATAGGGATATTATTATATATTTGATATTAAGACCGTTATATTTAGTAAATATCAATTAGAGTGAATTTGCCAGTTATTTCTTCCACATTTTTCCTGACTCTACTGATGATGATCGGGATGTTTTTCTTTATTCGTGCTTCGGTTAAGGATCGTACGAAGCAAATCCAACTGCTTCCCGATGAGTCTGAAGATATTTTACTTACAAAACTTAAAGAATATTTCGAAGCTAGAGCCTATCAATTAACATCTATTGACTCGGAAAAAAAAGAAGTTGCCTTTTCTGGATATGTCCAGCCCAGCATCTTTCTCGCCATTCTCCTGAGTCTTATAGCGATCGTCGGCTTGTCTTGCCTAACGTTAGTTTTATTTCTCCTTTTTCCCGATCTCAACCAATCAATTTGGTTGCTTCTCTCAATCGCTCCTGCTGCTGGTATTTTCTACTGGAAAAAAGCTGGTCGCTGGGAAAAAATACTGCTTCAGGTTGTTGCACAGCAAAATAGTCCTAACTCGATCAAGATTATTGCTCATCGAGACGAGCTAATTCAGCTACAGGAAAATTTGACCGTACAGATAATTGATTGACTTCTTTACGCTTTTATTTTTAAAAGCAGGAAATTAAATTAAATCCTTGAATATATAAATAATCTTGCCGACATCATATTAAGAATTGTTATTTTAATCGTTAAGTAAAACTGTAATGTATGATGGCTTACTTTTTTTTGTAAAAAGGCAATTATTAATTATTTTTAAGCTAGATTTTTTTTTGTTTGTAAAAGAAAGGAGATAGAACTTGTTAAATTCTATCTCCTTGTTAAAGATATTCCGACTAAACACAAAAACTAATGGGTATTAGCTGCTGCTACTGCTTTATCTCCTTCCCACTCTTGCAAGTCTATAGACTGCAAACTAGGGAAGAGGAAGTGATTTTCTTCTACATATTGAGCGCCGAATAGACCTTTTTCTGCCCAAAAATATCTGTCTGTAGTGTGTTCGTTTCGCTTAACCACTAAGACTGCAGGAGGCTCTATTCCAAGGGAAGCAATGTGATTACGAGCAGCGGTTACAGGTTTCTCCTCTCCGCTTTCAATATGATGCTGAGGGACAACTTCTAAAATTTTGCGACCTTCCTGACGACGACGGCTCTTGCGCTTGCGTTTCCTTGCCAACCCCTTGACCTCCTAAAATATACTTACTGAATACTGTGTCATTGGTTACTATTTGTCTACTTATTGTATCGTAATGAACAAAAAAAATCAACTATATAGCTAAGTCATTATTGACAGAAAGTTCGGTTGTTAAAACGACAAATAAATATAATATTTATAACTTTTTGTTGCTTGAAGATGAGACTATATTGGAAAGTACCCTAAAAAATTGGCGATAAGCGTTTATTTGGCGATTATTTAATAAATATCTGCCAAAAATTTTAGTTTTAAAGTATTAATATTGAAAAATCATATTTCCAGTACTGAATTCTCCGCTCTATGTCAGTCCCAGATATCTTTACTGTCTCAGGGATTAGGCGCAGTTTGGAGTGTGATTTATTTAACCGACAACACGAGTGAAGATGGGGAGGCTCAACTATGCCCCTTTGCAATTAATCCTCAAAATGACGATGGTCGCTTTCGGGAATTGCCGCCCATCAAGCTATCAGAAATTTGGCGCTCGTCTCAGTCTCACTTTATTGCTCAACTATTGCCCGATCGCCTAAGTAATCAAATAGCAACCAACACTGCCGAAGAATTGCAGCCTCAAGCAGCAGAAAACAAACAGCTTATTTTGCCACTGGTACATCAAGAAACTTTTGTTGGTTTGCTGGTAACTGGACGAGAAGATCGAGAATGGCAGCCTGATGAACTACAGCAAATCGAAGAGATAGCTAGAACGATCTCGATCGCTCGCTTTATTGAAATCCAATATCACTGGACTCAAGAAGAACTGGCTTTGCAGTCAGATTTGCGTCGCATCGAACACGATCGCCTTGATAATTTACTCCACCAGCTTAGAAATCCTTTAACCGCTTTACGCACGTTTGGAAAACTACTCCTCAAGCGCATACTTCCTAACGATTCCAATCGTCAAATAGTCCAAAATATGATTGCCCAAAGCGACCGCTTTCAAGAGCTATTGGAGCAGTTTGAAGCGGAGTCAAAACGTTGGTCAGATGGGAACCCTGCCGAAGGCTCTATACCCCTATTAGAAAGCGATCGCCAAGACATAGATCGAAGTAGTTTTTTGTTGCCTGGTTCGGTAACAGATCTCGACTCGGTAAACTTGACTCCAATTTTAGATTCTCTTCTTAATACGGCTCGCGCAATTGCCCTGGAAAAAGAAATCGAGTTGGTCGATAATCTGCCTGCCGTTATTCCCCAGGTCAAAGGAAATTTAGAGGCATTGAGAGAAATTTTAAATAATTTGATTGACAACGCTCTCAAATATACTCCTGGGGGAGGAAAAGTAGAGCTATCTCTAATCAGTAGACAGTCTAATTTTATCGGTCTGGCGATAAAAGATTCGGGACCTGGTATTCCCCCTGAAGATCGAGATCGCATCTTTGAACGACATTATCGAGGAGTTCAGGATCGAGGAAACATTCCAGGGACGGGTTTAGGTCTAGCGATCGCTAAAGAGCTAGCAACTAAAATGGGAGGAGAGATCGAATTGATTAGCCCGAAAGAGATAGGTAGCTTTGACAAGGGAACAACTTTCATTGTCTGGCTAATGCTCGATGAACAATGAGCAATGGACAATGAGCAATAGACAATTGATAATGAGTCCTGGTTCGGTAACTAGTACTCAGTAATTAGATTGATGCGAAAACTCTATTTTTTAGTGCCAGGAACGACAGGAAAGTATGGCGGAGGTGGTTTGTGGGCTGAGTTGAACACCTACAAATTAGCCAGCCAGGTTTGTGAAGCAGAGGTAGTTACCTATCGTCAAAAAGAATCGGCTACTGCTTTTCTTGCCGATCTTTTGCCAGCAGTTAAGCCAGAATCGGCAATTTTTATAATTGGCTGGGGTTTTGATGTGCCAAAAATATTGGCGCAGCTACGGGGGCAAAATGTTGTCTACCACGCTCATAGTAGTAACTACGGGTTTTCTCTACCGGCTAACGTGCCAATTGTTACCGTCAGTCGCAATACGATGGGTTACTGGGGCGAAAAAGCTGTAAACAATTTGATTTATTATTTGCCCAATCAGATTAGCGAGGAATTTCGTAATTTTAAGCGATCGAGAGACGTAGATATTTTGGTACAGACGCGCAAATCATCTGAATATCTGATCCAGCAGCTAGTTCCCGCCCTTCAATCTCTTTATCGAGTGGAAATTATCGATCGCTATGTTGAAGATTTGGCGGGATTATTCAACCGCAGCAAAATTTATCTTTACGATTCGGCAGAGTACTGGGCAATAAATAATGTTACTGAAGGTTTTGGCTTACCGCCTTTAGAAGCGATCGCCTGTGGCTGTCAGGTTTTTTCTAGCGTCAACCACGGATTAGCAGATTATCTCGATCCTGGGTTCAACTGTCACAAGATTGCTGCTTATTCTCTAGACTACGATCTGATGCAAATAAAGCAGGTATTACAACAACCAAATGCCGGGCGATCTGACGATTGGCTAGTTGAGTACAGAAGCGAACGGCTAATTGCCAGAATAGAAACAATTTTAAAGTCGATAAATCAATTTTTTGACTATCAGCCCCAGCTTCAAGCAGATATCAAAGGTCTAACTAATAAGCGACTCAGGCAACTAAAACTCCAGCAGTTTGGGCGTAAACTACAGCGCCGACTACATAAAAACTAGAGCTTAAGAATTATTGCAGAACTAAAAGACTTGTGTGGCAGCTACAGTAAGCTTTTTGCGCCACCAATCGGGTCGTAAAATGTGCTATAATTCAAAGATAAAATGCGACTATATTGGGCTTTACTGGCTGTAAAAGAGAAGCTTGTGGAGTTTATCAGCCATTAATCCAAATTATTGCATATATTTGGAGTTTTTCAGAATATGACCACTTCCCAGGAAAGGATTATTCCCACCGATCTAAGTAACGAAATGTCGCGTTCCTATTTGGAATATGCGATGAGCGTAATTGTTGGCAGGGCGTTGCCCGATGCTAGGGATGGTCTAAAACCAGTCCATCGTCGTATTCTCTACGCGATGTATGAACTTGGGCTTACCCCAGACAGACCATTTCGTAAGTGCGCCCGTGTTGTCGGGGAAGTATTGGGTAAATATCACCCTCACGGTGATACCGCCGTTTATGATGCCTTGGTCAGAATGGCTCAGAATTTCTCGATGAGAAACCCTCTGATCAATGGACACGGTAATTTTGGCTCGATTGATAACGATCCGCCCGCAGCCATGCGTTACACCGAGTGTCGTCTCCAGGCATTAGCGACAGATTCACTGCTACGAGACATTGAGGCGGAAACCGTAGATTTTGCCGACAACTTCGATGGTTCGCAACAAGAGCCGATCGTTCTGCCTGCTAGAATTCCTCAACTGCTAGTCAACGGTTCTTCGGGAATTGCGGTGGGGATGGCGACTAATATTCCTCCCCACAACTTAGGAGAGATAATCGAAGGGACGATCGCCTTAATTCATAATCCCGAACTGACCGACTTAGATTTGATGCAGTACATCAAAGGACCTGACTTTCCTACTGGCGGACAGATCATCGGCAGGTCTGGCATTAAAGAAGCCTACACCACAGGTAGAGGTTCGATTACCATGCGAGGAGTTGCCGAAATTGAAACAATCTCCCAGCGCGGTCGAGCAGATAAAGATGCAATTATCATTACCCAACTTCCCTATCAAACCAACAAGGCTTCTCTCATAGAAAAGATTGCCGACTTAGTTAACGATAAGCGTATTGACGGTATTTCTGATATTCGGGATGAAAGCGATCGCAACGGCATGCGGGTTGTGATCGAGCTAAAGCGGGATGCTTATCCTCGCGTAGTTCTTAATAATCTTTACAAGCAGACAGCGGTTCAAAGCAACTTTGGGGCAAACATGTTGGCATTAGTCAACAACGATCCTCAGCTATTGACAATCCGTCGCTTTCTAGAGGTATTTTTAGAATTTCGTGTTGAAGCAATCACTCGCAGAACCCGTTACCAGCTTCGGAAAGCGGAAGAAAGAGATCATCTTTTGCAGGGCTTATTGATTGCCTTAGAAAATATTGATGGGATTATTGGCTTGATTCGCGGTGCAGCAGATACTGCTAGCGCCAAAAATGAACTGATAGAAGGATTTGGTCTATCCCAAACTCAGGCTGATGCCATTCTGCAAATGCAGCTACGTCGCCTAACTGCTTTAGAAGCGGAAAAAATCCAGGCGGAACACGAAGATCTTCAGACACAAATTGCCGATCTCAACGATATTCTGGCGCGGAAAGAGCGAATTGAAGAGATTATCGAGTCAGAGTTAACGACGATTAAAAACGTTCATGCTACTCCTCGACAGACAGAAATTGTTCAGGGAGAAGGAGAGCTACTGGACAAGGATCTGATCGCCAACGAGCAGTCGGTTATTTTGCTTACGGAACAGGGTTATATCAAGCGCATGCCTATTAGCACCTTTGAGGCTCAGAGTCGCGCCACTAGAGGCAAAGCTGCTGCAAAAATCAAGGAAAATGACGGTATCGAACACTTTATGACCTGTTGCGATCACGATACGGTGCTGTTCTTTAGCGATCGTGGCGTGGTTTATTCTTTCCATGCCTATCAGATTCCTGCTACTTCTCGTACCGCAAGAGGTATTCCTCTGGTGCAGATGTTGCCAGTTTCACAGGCAGAAAAAGTAACCTCCATGATTGCGGTAAGCGAGTTTACCGAAGACGAGTATCTGGTAATGTTGACTCGAAAGGGAAATATTAAGAAAACTGCTCTTTCAGCCTTTGCTAGTATTCGCTCCAACGGTTTAATCGCCATATCCTTACAGGATGAGGATGAGCTACGCTGGGTACGCCTAGCAACTAACGAAGATAGCGTCATTATCGGTACGCGTAAGGGAATGGCAATTCACTTTTGTACCAATAGCAAGCAGCTACGTCCTTTGGGAAGATCGACCAAGGGAGTTAAATCGATGAAGCTCAAGGGCGATGACGAGTTGATTAGCATGGATATTATTCCCTCACAGATCGTAGCAACTATTGATGATTCTACTGCGGAGGGAGATGAGGACGATAGTGGGGAAGAGCTAGTAGATGAAACATTGGATCGAGGTCCTTGGCTGCTAGCAATTACTAACAATGGCTATGGTAAGAGAGTGCCGATTGGTAAATTCCGCCTGCAAAATCGTGCGGGAATGGGAGTTAGAGCAATCAAGTTCAAGTCCCCTGACGATCGCTTAGTGGCGATTGATATTGTCAATCCTGACGATGAATTAATGATTGTCACCAATCGCGGAATTATGATTCGTCAAGCAGTCCAAGCCATCTCTTTACAGTCTCGTAATGCTACTGGAGTTAGGGTTCAAAGGCTAGACAAGGATGATGCGATCGCTGCTGTTGCTCCAGTTCCACCGTTGGAAGAAGAAGGAGAAGAAGGAGGAGAAACAGAAGAATAAACCAGGAAAATGTAGTCAAATATGGCTAAATTTTGCTAGCAGAGGAATTTTTCCTCTGCTTTTTTATTAAATAAGATACCAATATGGTAGTTTTATTAAAGTTATTTTTGCGTAGTAAATTGATGCTAATTCACGTATTTACGAGCATTATTTCCGTGATTGAGATAATTAAAGCAGAATCAATAAAAAATGCATATTGTCAAATCACGGGCATTTATTAATCAAAAACAAAGCAGTAGATGGTAAATGAGACATACTTTTGGTAGAGCATAGCTTAGCTGACTTTGCTCGGCTTACTCAACTTTGAAATATATGCTCTACTCCAGGGAGGGCAGGACTGTCTTCTTAAGGCAGAATTAACAGCAGAAGGTCTATTTCGTTTAATTCAATATGCGATCGTAGGGCAAAAAACAGAGTTTGAGATTCGCCAGCCAGCATTGATAAAACAGATGCTAGATCGAATTCGTAGCTCGATCGACCTAGAGACAATTCTGCAGACAGCAGCCACGGCGATTCAACAGTTTTAAAATACCGATCGAGTACTCGTTTATCGTTGCGAGTCCGAACAATTACGCGAAACAACAGTACTTTTTCAGTCTATTGATGCTAAAGTCGATCGCTTAACAATCGGATAGTTTTATTAAAATTAACGGCAGTGCGGGCAGTAGATGACACTTTTGCCACATCTGCTTCTGATTTAGTAGTTGAACCTCAATTAATTCGTTCGTATTTGATTCTGCCCGTTTGGCTGCAAGAATTTAAAGACGAGAACGATCGCGATCTGACTCTGGAAACAGGTAGGGTAATAAAAGAGGCTCTAGAAGATCGGGAGAGAGACTGTAGGGAATGATGGTGACATACAACACTGGTACTCCCCGTCGGTGGCAAGCTTGGGAAATTGAGTTTTTACAAAAATTGGCTACTCAGGTAACTGTGGCAATTCAGCATTCTCAGCTCTGTTGCCGATTACAAACTGCTAACCAAAGGCTGCACAAATTGGCTATTTTAGATAAGCTTACGGGAGTGGCAAATCGGCGCTATTTCGATTTGGTTCTAAACAAAAAGTAGCAGAGACTAGCTCGCGAACAGCAGCCACTTTCTCTAATTCTCGGCGATGTCGATCGTTTCAAAGCCCACTATGATACCTACGGTCATCAACAGGGTATCTCTGTTTGCAAAAGATCGCTTAAATCCTCCAGCGGTTTACCCGTAGAGCAGCAGATTTAGTCGCACGTTACGGAGGGGAAGAGTTTGTCATTTTACCCAATACAAACGCCCCAGGAGCATTGTTTCTTGCCCACAATATTATTCGACAGTTAGCCCAGACCAGAATTCCTCACGTTCGTTCTTAGGTAAGCGACATTGTTACCATCAGCATTGGCATAACTACAAAAACTCCTAGTCCAAAACAGCCAGTCAGTACTATAATTGAAACAGCAGATAATCTATTAGATCGAGCTAAAGAAGCTGGACGCAATCAGTTAACAGTAGACAATTGGTTGACCAGTAAAGAGGAACTTTAAACTCTCGAAAATTGCAGCTAAATACCAGTAAAGTTCGCACTAAAAAACTAGGCGAAAAGAATATTTGCTAAGTTTGACGTTTAATCTAACCTCGCGTATGAGTGAAGTAGGTATTAAAATTATTGGAACCTTAGTGAATTTTCTTTTAGACAATTGTGTCGATGGATAACAATCTTGTAGGACAAACTATTCAGGGACGTTATTACGTCGTCAGCCAGTTAGGCAGGGGTGGTGTAGGAGTCACCTTTTTAGCTCAGGATCAACAATGTTTTGACAGTCAGTGCGTGGTGAAGCAGCTTAAGCCCAAAACAGCCAATCCTCAAACCCTAGCTGTTGCGAGAAGACTGTTTAATCGCGAAGCTGAGATCATGAATCGTCTGGGTCACTGCGATCGCATTCCGCGACTGCTGGCTTATTTTGAGCAGGACAACGAATTTTTCTTGGTACAGGAACTGATCGAGGGGCACGATTTAAGCAAAGAGATTTTGCCTGGAAAGCCCTGGTCGGAAAAGGAAACTGTAGCTCTGCTACAGGATACTCTTGAAGTACTGTTAATTGTTCAGCAGCATAGCGTAATTCACAGAGATATCAAGCCTTCTAACCTAATGCGTCGTACTCAAGATAATAAGATTATTTTGATTGATTTTGGCTCGGTAAAACAGGTAAGCACTCAAATTATTGATGCAGCGGGGTCAGTCAAACAGACTGTAGCAGTTGGGACTAAATCATATATGCCAATGGAGCAGATGATGGGTCGTCCTGGATTCTATAGCGATATTTACGCTCTGGGCATAATTGCAATTCAGGCTTTAACAGGGTTAAATCCCAAAGAATTGGAGATCGACGATGAAGGTGAAACCATTTGGCGTAAGCACTTAAGTAGTCGAGTTAACTATCAGCCCCGTTTTCTAGACCTGCTAGATCGAATGGTACGCTATCGTCATCAAGAAAGATATACTTCTGCAGGAGTTGTGCTGTCCGATTTAAAGCAGTTAGATGCTGCTCAAAATGACAATAAAGAGACGATCATTATTGGAAAAAGCAGTTTCCAGCAGCCCCTTGAAACAGCCTCTGGCTCTTACTTAGAGAAAGAAATAGCCGTGATTGGAGGCAAGCCAAAGAGGCTAGGCAATCCTTCTGGTTCGGCAACGGTAATTACTGCTAAGGCTAGCGTTCCCTCTTCACCTTCGCCAGCAAAATCAATCTCCAAAAAACCGCCAAAGTCGGGCTCGAAAGCATTGCCTATTGCGATCGCTGCGATCGCAGCATTAACGGCTTTTGGAGGCTGGATCTTAGTCAATCAAAGAAATAAAGAACCGAAAATCGAGCTATCCCAGTATGAAAACCAGAGCCATGGTTTTCAGATCGATTATCCTCAAGGGTGGTCAAAACAGAATCGAGACGACTTTTTTGCTACGGGAGTCATCTTTTTTTCGCCTTTGGTCAATGATACCGATCTATTTAAGGAAAAGGTTAGCGTCTTAGTTGAAAATTTGCCCAGCGACATGTCATTATCGGCATATACAGAACAATCTTTAGCTGAAATAAGGAAGCTATCCGATCCAAATGTTGGAGAAGCTCAAAAAATAACTTTGGGTACAGATGATGGTCGGCAAGTTATCTATCGTGGAGAAGAAAATGGTCGTCCCGTCCAAAGGATGCAGGTTTGGTCGGTAAACGGCAATCGGGCATATCTGCTCACCTACACGGCAATACCTGAAGACTACGATACTTATTTACCCACTTTGGACAAGATGATTGAATCTTTTAAGACTGTTAAGTAAATGCATGCTAGGAGAAGGATAATTTAGTTGCCAACTCAACTAGTAGCTATAAAGAGGGGGACTTAAGCCCTATCAAAGAAAAGTACTGCACGGAAAGCATTTGAGGTTCCCATCGTCAGCGCTTTATGTTTCAATACGATATGTAAAATTAAACTAGATAGACCTGAAATTAATCCTATTTTGATTATGTCTTAGTCACAGCAAAATAGATGATTTACAAAATTGGCGATCTCTCGTTTCCCGATCGATACAAGAGATTGAATTATTCAGTCAAAATGAATTAAAAATAGTCTGCAACTTTTATTGTCCTATCGCGATCGCAAAATTTTCTTGTACAGTTCACTTCACAGTTAGGTCTTCATTGGTTAATCGTTCATAGTCATTTAATTATCCCGAACTCGATCGACCCGATCGAGCTTAATTATTAACGACCTGCTGCATGTATTTACCCCAAAGAGTTGCTGCCTGATAGCTACTGCCGTTACTGGGAGAATTGTCGTCATTACCTAGCCAGACCCCCGTTACCAAATCTTTTTCGGGAACATAGCCAACAAACCAGAGATCGACATTTTTATCCGTTGTACCCGTTTTGCCTACTTCACCCTCATCGATATAGGCAGCTTTACCCGTACCTTCTTCAGTAATTTCTAACATCTCTGTGAGTACATCAGTAACATCTGGGGAAATTACGTCTTCAAAAGTTTCTTCATCATCATCGAAAGTATAAATTACCCGACAGCTACTACGATCTTTTGGTTTTTTACAGTCGCTACCGTCCAGTACGCGATTTATTGCATGAGGCTTATTCCAGATTCCTTCATTGGCGATGGTGGCATAAGCACCAGTCATTTCCAAAACTGTAGCTTCACTTTGCCCAATTACCAAACCAGGCGCCTCAACTAAAGGAGAAGATACACCCATACGCTGTGCCACATCCATCACTTTTTTTAGTCCTACTTCTCGAGCAACTCTAAGGGCGGTAACATTCTCAGACTGAGCCAAACCGCGATACATATCAATATCACCGCTGCTGCGCTCACAGCCTCGATACTGCTGTCCTCGCCAGGATAAGGGCGAACAGGAATACTCCGTATCTGGATCGATACCTGCTTCTAGAGCTGCTGCATAGGCAAAAACTTTAAAAGTCGAACCAGGCTGTCTTTTTGCCTGTACTACTCGATTAAACTGACTCTGACCGTAGTTTACGCCCCCGACCAAAGCTAAAATATTGCCGTTTTTGCGATCGAGAGTGACTACAGCACCCTGACTAAACCCCAAGCGATCGCCATCCGTACTGATGGAATTTTCTAAAGCTGCCTCGGCTTGCTGCTGCATTGCGGGATTGAGAGCCGTTTCAACGATAAAATTGCCCTCCCGCGCCACATCTGTACCCAACAATTCCTGTAGCTCATCCACTACATAACTATAAAAATAGGGGGCAACGGCGCTAGAAAAACTGTCGCGAGCGCTGGGACTAACTTCAATCCGCGATCGCCTAGCGCGGTCTGCATCTTCCTTGCCAACCATGCCGAGTTTCAACATGCGATCGATAATACGGTTACGCAAGCCAATTGCCGTATCGTAATCCTTAACGGGGTTATAAGCATTGGGAGCGGGAAGAATAGCCACCAGAGTTGCTGCTTCGGACAGATTTAGATCCGCTGCTGATTTTTCAAAGTAGAACTGGGCTGCATCTTCAAAACCATAGCTACCGATACCCAGATAAACTTTGTTGAGATAGGTTTTGAGGATAAAGTTTTTGCTGTAAAAAGTTTCCAGCTTCAGCGCGACTAGAGCCTCGCGTATTTTGCGCCCTGCGGTATTTTGGCGACCAACTTCAGGAAATAGACTACGAGCAAGCTGTTGAGTTAAAGTACTTGCACCCTGACGTGTTTCTGAGGAGATATTAATAAATATGGCTCTTGTTACGCCAATCGGATCGACTCCAAAGTGCCAGTAGAAGCGACTATCTTCTGAAGCAATTACCGCATCGGGTAGATATTTAGAAAAGTCACCAAGTCTTTTTAATTCACGGTGAGTATTGTTGCTAGCGGTAGGATTGATCGGCGTTTCTCCATCCTGGGCATAGACCACAATTGGTAAAGTTGATTCTCTAGGAAGAGGATAGACAGGTACTTTAAGCCATTCAATACTCAATAATAATAATAACAATCCCAGCATTCCTGCCAGAGCATATAAAGCATAGCGAATAATATATAGCCATAGAGGTGGGGGATTAAAATATTCGACAGTTACCCCCGCAGCAAGCTCTGGAGGACCTAAAGTAAAGCTTTCTCCATGAAATAAAGACAGGGTTTTTAAACGACGTTTACCCCGATAAACACCATTAGTAGATTTTTCGTCCTGAACGAGAAACGATCGCGGTTTTTTACGGTTTCTTTTGAGGATTAAATGAGTCTGACTGACTACGGGGTTGCGAATGCTAATATCACAACGAGAGCTTCTGCCCAGAGTATAGCGATCGCCAACTAGGGGAAACTTCTGCTTTTTGCCACTGGCTTCTTTAATTCTTAGTTCTGGGGTTTGCTTACCCGATTTAAAGTTGCCCGAATTAAAATTTACTCTCGACTGAATTCTTTGTACGGCTTGAGTAACAGCTTTGCTAATAGGCGATTTAGAATTATTGCCATTAGAAGGAGGTTTGCTAGTCATTGAGTCATCTCACTTCGAGAACACCAGAATGGTAAATTATCTTATTGTAAGAAATTTCACCATCTGTTGATTTTGCCAGTTAATCTTCTATTTGTCTGTTCTAAAAATAAATGGCGCAGTCCTACTGCCGAAACTCTCTATCGTCACGATCCCAGAGTTAATGTCCGTTCGGCTGGAACGAGTTCTAGCGCCAGAAAAAAAATGACCGATCGGGATCTAATTTGGGCAGATTTAATTCTGGTAATGGAACACAAGCATAAAGAGGCAATTGGCGATCGCTTTCGTAACTTAAACCTGCCAGAGATTATTGTCTTAGATATTCCAGATGATTATCAATACATGTCTGATGAGCTAGTGGAGATGATTCAAACCAGTACGGAAAGTATTTTACTTCATCTCGAAGATTAGCCATGAACCTATCCCACTAATAATAGATTAAACTAAGAAAGTTGTAATTAATCAAATGATTTATGCCAGGGAGATTTGAAGGTTTAAGCAATCTTGAATGGAAGTTATTTGAAGATATTTTTCCGAAAACCCCACAAAAGCGATCGCGAGGAATGCCTCC
>Ga0209831_1000132_pt1 | contig 65064 bp, 58 predicted proteins | sample Maine_Asex4_meta_FD_187451 | JGI IMG/M metagenome (GOLD analysis project Ga0209831, IMG submission 187451) | Marine algal microbial communities from Maine, USA - Maine_Asex4_metaG (SPAdes) (version 2) | ecosystem: Host-associated > Algae > Red algae > Unclassified | place: Maine, USA | collected... | reverse complement strand
GTGGCCGGACCGCGAATGGCCAACGTCGAGATGAGAAGTGCCGACATGAGATACGTCCCCGCGTCCACATAAAAGCTGAGCGATGTCTCATCGATCCGCAGGACCTCGGCCCAGGCAAACACTTCGAGTCGAGCGGCTCCGGCGGCGAGGCCGAGGAGGATGACTGCTGCCACGGCGATCGTGCCGTAGGTGGCGACAACCGCCAACGAGTTCGCGGTGGTCAGGTGGCTCTTCGGGACGAGGTTCGGAACAGACGCCTCCTTCGCTGGAATCCACAGAAGCGTGAATACTTCCATGACAAGCGAGACCACGACAAGCTGCCAGACGTGGTCAATGAAGGGAACGGTCAACACGACCAGTGCTCTGCACACATCGGTGATCACCATCAGCTTGCGCCGATCCCACCGGTCGGCGAGCACGCCCGCAACCTGACTGAAGAGCAACCCCGGTACCAGGCGCGCCGCCACTACGAAGCCAACCGAGGCGCTCGCAAAGTCGCCACCAATCCGCGTGGCGGTGACAATCATGGCAAAGAAGAACAGCCAGTTTCCAATGGAGGTGATGACCTGGGCAACCCACAGGCGGAAGAACTCATTTGTGGCGAAGATCCGCCGCTCCAGAGTTGCCCAGAGCTTTCCCGGATCCAGGGGCGCGTGCGCGGAATCGCCCAGGAACTCTTCCTCATGGACCGACGGGTCCGACGGGTCCGACGGTTCTACAGGTTCCACCACATCTCAAGGGTAGGCGTCCGACGCTCGAAAGCCGAAGCGCGAACGGTTGGGACAGCTGTCACCGGGATTATCGGCGCGATCCAAAACAACTGTGCCAACCTGTTCTCGATGCGATCTCGAACCGGTCTCTACATGATTGCCCTTGCGATGGTGAGTGCGCTGATCTTCTTCGCGCCGTCAGCGGCATCCGAGGACAACGAAGCTGCAGCCAATAGTGATGACCCGACTGCCGAGTTTGTGAGCCGGTGGTACGGGTGCCCACAAGGAGGCGTTGTAGTATCTACGCCCGTCAGCACACCTCTGTGCTACCTGACCATCGATGGGGCGCCGTCAATTCGGGCCCTCGATTACATTTGCCCGACGGGCACGCAAGCGGCGCAAGGGGCCGCCCGAGACCCCTCGCTGTGCTGGCCAGGCGTCGTCGTTCCCTTCGAATCCGTGTCGTCTTGCGAAAGCCCAACGGAGGAGCTGAATAGCCCAGGCGACGAAGAACTGCACTGCATCGAACCCATATCTATCGCCGTTTGTCCGACCGGTTCGGTCGTGACCGAGAGCGACGTGCTCTGCGAGAAGAGGTTCGAAGCGCAGTACAACCACGCGGTATGCGCCGATAGTCGGGTGGGCTTACCGAGCGAGGTCAACGGAACGTTCCAATGCGGCGAATGGGCATCGTTCGGGTGTGCATTGCCGTACGTCGCGTTCCCAAACCCAGCGAATTGTGTGGCCCCTCCAGCCACCGCATCCGGAACGGCACCGGCTACGTCTGCCCCTCGGGAGACCAGATAGGCACAGGGCCCGAGAGTCAGTGCGATTCCGGCGTCTCTGAACGCATGCCCCCAATCCTCACCGCCGGGTGCCCTTTCAGAGCTGTCATGACGTCGACGAATGTCTGCGTCACCTCCGCTGGGGAACTGGTGGACCCGGTTCTGACCGAGACCTGCCCTGATGCCGCACGAAACCTTGTACCGATCGACTCGCACTGCCTCCACCCTGTCCTGAAGCCGGCAACTTTTGTTCAGGATGCGTCCGTCTGCCCGGCTGGCACAACGCGAACCAGCACCGCTGCGTATCGAACGTTCTTCGAAGCCGACTGCCAGGTCGATCTGCCAGCCTGGGATCGCACGATGATCCGGTCATCGTGCACTGCTGGCGTGCTCATCGACGACGGTTGGCGGTGCCTTACGAACCTGACCGACCCACTATGCGATGACGTCTTCGAATCGGAACCGACCGATCCAGCTACATGGACCTGGACTGCCGAGTCAGGCCGCCAATGCACAAGATCCCTGGCAATCGATCCGGTGATGGTGGCCCGCGTCGATCGCAGGCAATACACATGCCAGGACGGACGGACGCTGCCAGGTCCGGTGTATGACCTGCCTTCGACATGCATTGATCCGGAGCTGGTCGGTCGGATCGTTGAGCCGACTGGAACCACGCGACAGTGCCCGCCAGGAAGTCAGCGAACGGCCCAGAACGCAGACACGGTCTGCCTCGCGGCGGACCTCACGACGACTCCAGTCGTCGCCTTCACCACCGCCACGTGTCCAGAGGGCTTCGCTTTCCTGAGCACCTCGACGTGCGCAAAACGCGGGGAGGGGGAACCGTTGTTCATTGATCAAATCTTGGTTCGACGCCTCAAAGTGCCCTACTCGTGCGCAAGAGGCTTTGCCGCTTCGTGCACCAGCGAAGCAGGTGGCCCCTATCGGATCACCTATGTGCTCACCAGCCCGACGCTGAGCATCACGCTTGCCCCGTTCATCACCGACGAGGACACGCATACCACCGGACCCACCTTCCTTGATCGCACCATCGTTCCGGCCGGCATCTACGACGTCACGGCGACCGTGGACACTGCGAGCGGCGCAGACCACCGGATCGCAAAGTTCCGCGCGGACATCAACTTTGACTGTCTTCCCCCGGGTCCCGAAGCAACTGCAATTCCACGCGCAACAACTATCCCAAGCGCAACCCCAAGTCCCCTGCCGACAGTGATCTCAACCCCCACGTCTGCCACAGCTTCTGTGGAGCACTCATCGCCGGCATCGGCAACCACGACCACCCCAACGTTGCCGGTGCTTGTGCCGGCCGGCGTGATGACCCCCGTCGATGTGAGCGCCACCCCCGAGGCAACCGGTCCGGTCTCGTTGGCCATCACCGGCGTGTCGACCATCCCACCGATCATTGGTTTCGCGCTACTCGCGATCGGGGCTGGTCTCGTCGCCACCCAGAACACCCGGCGACGAGACTGAAAGACATCAGGGCAGGCGATCGGAGTTTGTCAGAGCAGGTGGTTCACGTGGGCCATCTTGCGACCAGCGCGCACGTCGGCTTTGCCGTAGAGGTGCACCGCAGCAGTCGGATTGGCAAGCAGTAAGTCGAGGCCATCCATGTCGTCGCCGATGAGGTTCTCCATGCGGATGTCGCTGTGTCGTTGACCGTCGCCAAGCGGCAGCCCGGTGATGGCCCGCACATGCTGCTCGAACTGATCAACGATGCAACCGTCCTGGGTCCAGTGACCGGAGTTGTGTACCCGTGGCGCGATCTCATTCACCACGAGTCCTGCCTCGGTTACAAACAACTCCACGCCGAGCACGCCGATGTAGTCCAACGCTGCGGCAATCGTCTCTGCAATCTCAACCGCAGCTGCGACCGTCTCGGCTGGCACCTCGGCTGGCACCGTTGTGGTTCGGAGAATGCCGTCACGGTGCACGTTCTCACCCGGATCGAAACACACGATCGAACCGTCGCCACCGCGGGCAGCGATCACCGAGATCTCCGCGCTGAAATCGACGAAACCCTCGAGCACGGACGGCACGCCATCAAGCGCTTGGACCGCTGCGTCGATGTCATTCGCATCATTGATGCGCACCTGCCCCTTGCCGTCGTAGCCGAGCCTGCGAGACTTCAGAATTGCGGGCGCTCCAATGTCCTCAAGCGCAGCCGTGAGGCCGGCGGCGTCATCGACGGCCGCATAGGGAGCAACCGCCAGTCCAAGTCCAGAGAGAAAGTCCTTCTCCACCAGGCGGTCCTGGCTGGTGCCCAGTGCTTCGCGATTCGGATGAATCGCCACCACTTCCTGCAGGGCGTCCAACGCCTCGTTCGGCACGTTCTCGAACTCATAGGTCACCACGTCCACGCTGCGCCCGAAGGCCACCAGCGCTTCGGTGTCTTCATACGGAGCAGTAACCACGGCGTCGGCAACATGCCCGGCAGGCGGATTTGCACCAGGTTCAAAGATCTTCGTGATGAAGCCCAGGCGTGACGCGGCAACGGACAGCATGCGCCCCAGTTGACCGCCGCCGAGAATGCCGATCGTTGCTCCCGGCTTGAGCCCAGTTGGTTTGAGCGCAGTCGGGATGGGCTGTTCAGTCATCAGTGGGAACTTCGGGGATCGACGCTGCCAACGCGGCACGCCATGCATCAAGGCGGTCGCCGAGCGCAGCATCGCTGACCGCCAGAATCGACGCAGCCATCAAGCCAGCGTTCGCTGCGCCCGCGGCACCAATTGCCATTGTCGCCACCGGGAAACCCTTCGGCATTTGCACAATCGAATACAGACTGTCCACACCCGACAGGGCTTTGGATTGCACCGGCACGCCAACCACAGGGAGACGAGTCTTTGACGCCATCATTCCCGGCAGGTGCGCTGCTCCCCCGGCACCAGCGATGATGACCTTCAGGCCACGATCAACCGCCGTGCGACCGAACTCCCACAGCCGATCCGGCGTGCGATGAGCCGACACGATGCGCGTCTCGTAGGAGACCTCAAGCTCGTCAAGCACATTGGCCGCAAGCTTCATGGTTGGCCAGTCCGACTGGCTGCCCATGATGATTGCAACGGACACGTCCGCGCTTTCCATGTCAGCTGTTGACATTGGTACTCCCGACCCGACTGATGCGACCGTCAGTCCTTCCTGGCCGCCGCTGCCTCTTTGGCCGCCGGCTTCGCGACAGCCTTCTTCTTGGCGGCTGGCTTCTTCTTTGCTGCCGTCTTCTTCTTGGCGGCCGGCTTCTTCTTGACCGTCTTGCCCTGCTCAGCCATCTTGATGCGACGAAGCTCCAGCAGCTCACCAGCACGCTCCGGCGTGATCTCTTCCACCGTGTCACCCTTGCGCAGTGATGCGTTCACGCCGCCAGCGGTCACGTACGGGCCGAAGCGGCCGTCCTTGACTTCCATGATGTCGCCGGAGAACGGGTCTTCGCCAAGAACCTTCAGCGGGCCCTTCGGCGCAGCCTGTCCACGACGACGCTTTGGTTCCTTCAGCAGCGCCACACATTCATCAACCGTGATGGTGAGCAGCAGTTCTTCTGATTCAAGCGTGCGACTGTCGGCCTTCTTTGACGCTTCCTGCAGTTCCTTCGAGTGCCAGGTGAGGTACGGACCGAACTTGCCGTTCTGCACCACGATCGGTTCACCGTCGTCGGGGTGATTACCCACCGTGCGCGGGAGGCTCAGCAGCTGCAGAGCCTGTTCGAACGTGACCGTGGTGGGCTCCATGGTCTTGAAGAGCGACGAGCGCTGCGGCTTGAAGTCCTTGTCGTCCTCGTCCATGTCGCCAAGCTGCACGTACGGGCCGAAGCGACCGTTCTTCACGTATACGGGCAGACCGGTCTCGGGGTCCTCGCCCAGGGTGCGGTCGTCGCCGGGAGCTTCGATGAACTCAATTGCCTTGGCGACGGTCAACTCATCCGGCGAGATGTCGTCGGGGATGGATGCCCGGTCGTACAGCGGACTGCCTTCCTCGTCAATCCTGCCAGTGGACCGTTCCACGTAGGGACCGAACTTGCCTACACGGGCAACCACAGTCTGGCCATCCTTGTCCATACCGATCGGGATGGAGTTCACGCCCCGTGCGTCGATTTCGCCGAGACGGTTCGAGACCTTGTCCTTGAGGCCGGGCGCGTCCGGCTCGCCGAAGTAGAACTTGGTGAGAAGCGGCTCCGCTTCTGCGGAACCGTCAGCGATTGCGTTCAGGTCTTCTTCCATCTGCGCCGTGAACTCGTAGTCAACCAGATCCGGGAAGTGGTTCTCCATCAGGTTGATCACCGAGAATGCCGTGAATGTTGGCACCATGGCCGAACCCTTCTTCCATACGTAACCACGGTTCTGAATGGTCTCCATGATGGAGGCGTACGTGGACGGACGGCCAACCTCAAGCTCTTCCAGCTTCTTCACCAGTGACGCTTCGGTGTAGCGAGCAGGTGGCGAAGTGTCGTGACCTTCGGTGCTGATGTTCGCGGCATCGAGCGTGTTGCCCTCAGCCACGTTGGGGAGAGCGAGCTCTTCGGCGTCGGTGTTGTCCGCCGCTTTCTCCTCGATGTAGACCTGGCGGAATCCCTGATGTTCAATCACGGTCCCGGACGCAGTGAAGACGCCCTCCTGGCCCGTGCTTCCGGTGGCGCCCACCCGGACCGTGACGGTCTCGCCGGTGGCATCGGTCATCTGACAGGCCATCGTGCGCTTGTAGATCAGCTCATACACCTGGGCCTCGGACTTCACTGTCTCCTTGGCGACATCTTCGATTGGCGTGAACGTGTCGCCAGCCGGGCGAATAGCCTCGTGCGCTTCCTGAGCGTTCTTGGACTTACCGCTGTAGACGCGGACATCGTCGGGCAGGAACTTCTCTCCATAGGTGCTCTTGATGAGATCACGGGCGGCCTTCACAGCGGTATCGGACAGCGTGGTGCTGTCGGTACGCATGTACGTGATGAAGCCTTTTTCGTAGAGGCCCTGCGCGGCGCGCATCGCCATGGTGGAGGAGAGACCGAGCTTGCGGTTTGCTTCCTGCTGGAACGTTGACGTGATGAACGGTGCAGCAGGACGGCGGGTGTACGGACGAGATTCGCGCGACTTCACCACACCAGCCTTGCCGTCAATGTCGGCGGCATAGGCAACGGCCGTCTTCTCGTCGACGATGGTCACATCAGACTTGGCTTTGAGCTTGCCGTCCTGGCCGAAGTCGCGCCCCGAAGCGATGCGCTTGCCGTCGAGCTCAATGAGCTTGGCCGAGAACGTCTTTGGTTCACCAGCAGCGGGGTTGCGCTGGAGAGAGAAGTCAGCGGTGAGATCCCAATAGGAGGCGGACACGAACGCCATGCGTTCGCGCTCGCGCTGCACAACGATGCGGGTGGCAACGCTCTGCACGCGACCGGCGGAGAGACGAGGTGCCACCTTCTTCCAAAGTACGGGCGAGACTTCGTAGCCCACCAGACGGTCGAGCATGCGACGGGTTTCCTGGGCATCAACGAGGCGGCGATCCAACTCTCGCGGCGAGTCCAACGCTTCCTTGATGGCCTTCTCGGTGATCTCGGTGAAGACCATCCGCTTGACCGGGATGCCTTCCTTCGGATTCAGAACCTCAAGCAGATGCCAGGCAATGGCCTCTCCTTCACGGTCCTTATCTGTCGCGAGATAGAGCTCGTCGGCGTCCTTCATCAGCGCCTTGAGTTTTTTCACGTGAGCCGTCTTGTCCGACGACACGACATAGAGCGGTTTGAAGCCGTTATCGACATCGATGCCGATGTTGGCCCACTTTTCACCCTTGTACGCCTTGGGTACTTCAGCGGCACGGCGCGGGAGATCCCGGATGTGTCCGATGGAAGATTCAACGGTGTATCCCTCGCCCAGGTAGTCCGCGATCTTTCGCGCCTTGGATGGGGACTCGACAATTACAAGTGCATTAGCCACGGGGCTGAGCGTAAGCGCATTTTTTTGGGAATCGTCAACGGTGCGGACATCCAGCGCCGAACGGCGCACATCTTGACGCCGTTTTCAGCGCGTATATAGAGGTACTGGGTACGCCGCCGTAATCGCCCGAAAGGCCCGAGTTGATGCGGATGCGACCGTGGTTGAGTTCCTCACTTCTCAGCAGCAGAGGACGACGCCGTCAACCAGTCTCGAATTTCTTCGTCGATCGGACCCGGATCCGTGATGTTGACGAGGTGATACCACCCGGCGTTCGGACTCGGCGGCCGGATGAGCTTGCGCGAGCATGGCCCTACCCACCACACCTTCACCCTGGCAAAGTCGTCCCAGGCTCCGGACCCACCTCACGGTGGACCTGTCACCCCTACCCCCGGACAGGAAGCCCTAGGCGGGATCCACCTTTTCATTGAGCGCCCACCTCAGGATGAGCGCACCAGCAACGCCGGCGACCACCGAGGCGAGCAGAATACCGATCTTGGCCTCGTCGACAACAGAAGCGCCGGTGTCATAGGCCAGGCCAGCGATGAAGAGCGACACGGTGAAGCCGATACCGGCAACCATGGCCAGACCAATCAGACGGGGAACAGTAAGGGCACGAGGGAACTCGACGAGACCAAGTTTGCGAGCGGCAAGACTGAAGCCGGTGATACCGACGGTCTTGCCGACAATGAGCCCGAGGATCACCCCCCACGTGACCGAAGAACCCATGGCCGCCGAAAGCTTGTCACTGCTCAGCACCACGCCGGCGTTGGCGAGCGCAAAGATGGGAATGATGATGTAACTGGTAATGGGGTGCAGAGCTGATTCGAGCCGCTCAGCAACCGACACCGACTCCTGGATGTGGAAGCTGGCGTAACGCACGTCAACCAGGAATACCTCTTCCTTGTCCCGCAACCAGTCGGCGAAGCCGTTTGCCTGTTCCTTGGTCTGCAACGGCGTGGCTGGTGTCAGGAGGCCGAGCACCACACCGGCAATAGTCGCATGGACGCCGGACTTGTAGGTTGCCCACCAGAAGATGGTGCCGACAACAATGTAGATCGGGAAGTACCAGACCCGGATCTTGCGGAGAAACCAGACAAACAACGCGATCCCAAACGCAATGACCATCCAAGTGAACGAGATGCCCTTGGAATAGAAAATTGCGATCACGATGATCGCGCCGATGTCGTCGACGATCGCAAGTGTGAGCAGGAAGACCGCAAGGATGCGCGGCACCTTGTCGCCGAGCAGCGAAAGCACGCCGATGGCAAACGCGATGTCCGTGGCCATGGGGATACCCCAGCCCTGCACCCCCTCAGAGTTACCGAGGTTCATCACGGCGAAGATGAGCGCCGGAAAAACCATTCCTCCCAGTGCCGCTACCGCTGGAAGGACAGCATCGCGCGGGTTCTTCAGCGCACCGGTGACAAGCTCGCGCTTGATTTCGAGGCCGACGACGAAGAAGAAGATGGCCATCAGGGCGTCGTTGACAAAGTGCACGAGGGTCTCGTGGAAGATCTCAAAGTCGCCGATGCTCAGATCGATGTAGGTGTGCCAGAAGCTGTCGTAGGAACCGCCCCACGGCGAGTTCGCCCACACCAGCGCAACAACCGTGGCGATGATCAACAGCACACCACCGGCCGCCTGGACCTCCATGAACCGCTTTAGTGGTCGCCCGACCACCCGGGAAAGCCCTTGATCACGGCCGATAAAAGTGAGTTCGCTGTACTGGGATTTCTGGGCCATGACCGCACGTACGGTAGCTGGAAAGGGTGCTCAATCGGGCGCCGATCAGATGATGTTGACCGGTTCTTAAACCACCTGACTCACTCGAAAAGGCGAATCTCTCCGTCAGAAGCGTCGAGCACCGCAAGCATCGCCTCGTGCAGCTCGACGTGAAGCTGTCGGAAGTGCTCTATCTCCGGATCCAACTCGCCGGCATCCTCAGCAATCTCGTCTTCATCGGTTGAGTCCATCGCCTCAAAGGCACGGTCCCAGTCGGTTGTCTCAGCCGCCAGAGCGAGATACATCTCCGGTGCCTGAAGGAGCGCGCGGTCAAGATCCTGCACAATCGTGACAATCACATCTGTGGTGGTGCGCACGCCTGGAGTTGACAGAAGATTCAGCGCCTGAAGCTTGCGCATCGCCATGGCCGCAATGAGCACAGGGTCACCAAGTTCGGTTACTGCCGAATCGACGGAGACAAGATCGAGCGTGATCGTCGGGCCCACATCGAACCAGCTGCGCAGAGTGTCGAACATGTCCGTCGTCACGGAGTGCAGAGCGAGCAGTTCATGCGGCTTGGCGAGGACTTCCATGGGCACGGAATCCTCGCCGTTGAGATCGTCGTGATCATCCATCGGGACTACGACCTGTCCGCTGGGTTGGTGTACACGACCAGGCGAACGCAAGTCCCAGCAGGCGATGGCTGGACATCGTGTTCGTCCATCAGGCGCCGCATCAATGGAATGCCAAGGCCTCGTTCAAACTGCAGCCGCTCGGGATCCGTGACCGGCGGATGAGGAACAAGTTCACTCGGGTCAAAGCCGGTGCCCCGATCGTGAATCTCAATCGTGACCTGCCCTTCGTGAAGGTCGCACTGCAGGCGAATCATCTCCACAGACTCGCACCGGGCGTGCGCCTCAATTGCGTTCGTGGTCGCCTCACTCACCGCGAGTCGAATGTCGTCCAGTCGTTCGGGTTGGATGTGCGGATCAAGGCCCGCAGCAGCAGACATGACCGCCCGAACGACAGCCAAATATTCCACCCGAGGCGGGATGCTGAGCTCAACATCACTCATAGCGGAGCCACCGCTGTGTCACTCAACGGCTTCGCCGCAGTGTCATTCACCGGCTTCGCCGCAGTGTTATTCACCGGCTTCGCCGCTGTGTCATTCACCGGCTTCGCCGCTGTGTCATTCACCGGCTTCGCCGTTGCAGCACTCATCGCAGCGTCACCGCCAGTTCTACAGACGTGTAGAGGTTGAAGACCGTGTTGAGGCCGGTCAATTCGAACAACTTCAGAATGTTCTCACGAGTGCACACCACACGAAGTTCGCCATTGTTCGTTCGGATGCGTTTCACTGCGCCGACCAGCACGCCCAGCGCTGTGGAATCCATGAAGTCAACACCGTCAAGATCCAGAATCAACTGCTCTGAACCGCTGGCGACAACGGCAATGATCCGCTGCCGCAGTCGCGGCGCCGTTGACATATCAAGTTCCCCACTGACGCGCAGGATGGACCAGCCCTCCTGCTCGCTGTAGCTGAAGCCAGGTCCGATCATCAAAGTCCAAAGTAGTGCCTCTGAATCCATTTCGGTCTGCATCACCCAGAGGCACTCCCGTCGCAGTCCTCTCGACCCGGATAAACCACATCGATGTAACTTGAGCCGCCGTTGAGTCCTACCATGGGAACAGGCCCATGACACTCACCAGCGACACCCGGAATCCTTCCGAGCCCCCACCCGAGACCCAACTTGATGGCAGCGAGCCGCTGCCTGTCTCCGAACCGGTCCCGCTTACGGCACATAAGCCGGACATCATGGACTTTCTGGGCCGCCTGGAAGAAGACGGTCGACTGGTGCATGTCGAGCGATTCCCGGCCGTCACCGCCCGGTTCGGCGAGACCGAAGAACCCATCCCCGAAGCAATCCGGGAGTGTCTTGGAGTAGACCAGCTCTACTTGCACCAGGTGGAGGCGATCGACCGGGTGCGTCGCGGCGAGCACGTCGTGATTGCGACAGGCACCGCCTCGGGAAAATCACTCTGCTTCCAAGTACCGATCGCTGAGTCAGTCGGTCGCACAGAAGGTCCCGGCACCTCGTTGGCCCTGTTCCCCACCAAAGCCCTGGCCCACGACCAGCTCCGGTCCTTTGGTCGTGCCCGCTTTCCCGGCATGGTCGCCTCCACGTACGACGGTGACACCGACCCCGACCGGCGCACGTGGGTGCGCCACCACGCCAACACCATCCTCACCAACCCGGAGATGCTCCACGGGTCACTGCTCCCCAACCACTCGCGCTGGGGCGCCTTCTTCCGACGCCTCGACTATGTGGTGATCGACGAACTGCACGTGCTGCGTGGCGTGTTCGGAACCCACATGGCCCATGTCCTGCGCCGACTCCGCCGAGTCGCTGCTCACTACGGCGCTGACCCCACCTTCATATTCGCGTCGGCGACGATAGGCCAACCCGCCCGCCTGGCCTCTGAACTTTGCGGCACACCCGTCCTCGAGATCAACAACGACGGGGCACCCCGTGGTGAACGGGTCTTCGCGCTGCTCAATCCTCCTCTCCTTGATGAGACCAGCGGCGCTCGGGCGTCCACCACCTCTGAGACGTCCAGCGCAATTGCCTCGCTGGTGCAGATGGGTTGCAAAACCATCTCGTTCACTGCCAGCCGCAAAGGCACGGAGCTGGTGGCTGGCGATGTCGCCCGACGCCTCGGTGCCAAACATCGCGACAAGATCCGTTCCTACCGCGGTGGCTACCTCGCCAGCGAACGCCGAGAGATCGAAGAGGAACTCTCATCCGGCGCGGTGAGCGCGGTCATTGCCACCAGCGCTCTTGAGTTGGGTATTGACATTGGCGGACTCGACGCGTGCGTCCTCTCGGGGTTCCCCGGGACGATTGCATCCATGTGGCAACAGGCAGGTCGTGCCGGACGAGACGGACAGCTCTCCACTTCCATCCTCGTTGCCGGCGACGACCAGCTGGACCAGTGGTTCATGGCCCATCCCCGCGAAGTCTTTGACCGCCCGCCCGAGCCGGCAGTCATCAATGTTGAGAACCCGTTCGTGACCGACCCGCACCTGGCGTGCGCCGCCTACGAGCTGCCACTTCACCACGGCGACCTCGAACTCTGGCCCGAAGCCCTCGACGAAGGCATCCGTCGACTCGTGATCAATGACCAGCTCCAAACCCGCAAGCGCGGCGCCGAACCGATTGCGGTCTGGACCGGCAGAGGATCCCCATCCCGGGCCATCGGTCTTCGTAGCGGTTCGTCCCACGAGGTGCGCATCGAGCTGGACGACGGAACGCTGGTCGGCACCGTTGACGAGGGGCGAGCTTCCCAGCTTGTACACACTGGAGCGGTCTATCTGCATCGCGGCGCATCGTTTCGAGTGACACGACTCGACCTTGAGCAACGCCGCGCCGTCATCATTCCCGACGACGGCGGTGAGTACACCCAGCCGCGTTCCACCACTGACATCCGAGTGCTGAACGAAGACAACCACCGCATGGTCGGATCCAGCCGCCTCTCACTGGGCGCAGTTGAGGTGACCACGCAGGTGGTCGGTTACCAGCGCAAGGAGCGTCGCACCCGGAAGATCCTCGGCAACTACCCGCTTGAGTTGCCGCCTCAGCGGCTCGTGACGCGGGCGTTCTGGTACACGGTGGATGACGCGCTCATTGAACGTGCCGAAATCGAGATGGTCGATCTACCCGGCACTCTCCACGCCGCTGAGCACGCAGCCATTGGCATGCTTCCCCTGTTCACGATCTGTGACCGCTGGGATGTGGGTGGCGTCAGCACGGCATTCCACGGCGATACCGAAGCGCCCACCATCTTCATCTATGACGGCTACCCCGGCGGTACCGGCATAGCTGAACTGGGCTTCGACGCTGCTGACCGTCACCTGGCTGCCACGCTTGCGTTGATCGTCGCCTGCACATGCCTTGACGGGTGCCCGAGCTGTGTGGTCTCGCCCAAGTGCGGCAATGGCAATGATCCACTCGACAAACAGGGCGCAATCCAATTCCTGCGAGCCATTACCGACTGACTGTCAGAAGTCTGCTGGGGCTTCCAGCCAATTCACCACTTTGAGATTCGACTCCGTGCCTGTGTTGTGCTGATTGCGGAGAAGGGCCCCATCAGACCAGTTCGCCGACGTTCTGGTTGTAGCGAAGCTCGTGGAGGTCGGTGCAGTTCTCGTAGACGGTGAAGTTGGCGTTCGCCCGAAACGGGATGTCCGGCAACATCACCGGGTTATCTGAGCGTGCGATTACTTCATGGGCTGCGCCAATGTTGGTGCAGCTGACACTGAGAAGCGCCAGAACTGCACCAACAATGACGAGCTTCGCGGGACACCAGTGGTGTTGACCGCACCTGATCGACACAGGTTCAGTTGAACTGACTGCTTATGGACCAGTTGTAATAGGCCGGGGCGCCGAAGGCTCGGACACCGGCGTAGTACGTGTTGCGGGTTGCGTCACAGGCATAGTGCGAAGGGTTCCACCAGCGGTAATCCTCCTTGCAACTGGCGTCCATGTCGGACCACAACCTGAGGTCACACCCGCTACGGGATGTCCAATGCTGGCCGTAGCAACCGTCGTGGTGATCACAGGCGTGATTGAAGTCCATCACGCCGTAGATGCGATCAGGCACTGCGGTGCAGCCATTGGATGCCCACGGATGGGCGGAGTCCCTGTCCGGTGTGGCTGGTCCACCGCCTCGCGGATGGGCTGAGGCCGCTGCAGCGGGCACCAGGCTCATCAGGGTGGTAAGCACGAGCGCAATCACCATGGCGCGCCGGGGTCTCCAAGCCCGTCGTGTGATCTCTGCGTGCTGCGTGGTCGTGTCTGTTGTTCCCATATCTTCTGTTCTCATATCTTCTCCCCAATCGGGTGTGTTCTTATTGTTGACCCGGGCGAACCGGGTGATGTCATCTCGGCCGGCATTTCGCCCCACGGCGAATGTATGCAACGAATGCGGAGCGGGTCCGCGCTTCATGACACGGATGCGATGCAGCATCCGCCACAGTGGAGACGGATCATGGCCGTTCTTCGAGCCATACCGTCACCGAACTCGCCAGCTCAGGCTCAGCGACCACCCCAATCAACGGAATCCGAATCGGAGCCAGATAGCCGAGCGAAACCGTGGCGGTCGAGCCGCCCCCGGAGATCGCAGGCGTCGACTGAGACACCACGACCTCCAGTCGCTCTGCGTGCAGAGCGGAGGCGTTCAGGGCGACGGTTCGGCTGTTCACCGCCGGATCAACCGCCAGTTGACGAGCCGCTTCGCGAGCCGCATGTGAGAGCATCAGTTGCGTATGCATGACGGACACCATTTGGGCGAGACCGAGGGCAACTGCGACCAGCACGGGAAGGATGAGCGCAAGCTCAACCGTGGACTGCCCATCGTCTCTGCGGAAGCGGCCGTCTGTCATGTTGTGACCAGATCGCGCAATGAGTTGAGGACGTCGTCGAAGAGTTTCGTGAGCGTGTCGGTGCGTCGGGCCCACGCAAGCAACAGCATGGCGATTGCGGCGACGCCGAGGAGCACCAATGCGTACTCTGCGGTTGTTTGACCCGTGTCGTTTCGGAACCGACGCTGAAGACGTCGCACGCGATGCGGGTCGATCCACAGCGCAGGGTGCGAGAGAAGCTGGATGTGACGAAGATGAATGAGGACAGAGCGCATAGGCGCCTTTCGCTTGTGGCCAGGGAGGCCGTATACCTACTGAGGGGGAAGTGCAGCGGGAGAACCTGAGCGAGCCGCTCCCAAATGCAGTCACTGCCAAATGCAGTCACTCCTGGATGCAGTCACCTTTAGATGCAGTCACTCTTAGATGCAGTCACTTTTAGATGCCCTGCAATGCGCTCACCAGAACCGGGACGATGCTGAGCAACACAAAGGCAGGCAGCGTGCAGATGACGAGGGGGAACAGAAGCTTCACCGGGATGCGGCGAGCATGAATCTCTGCCCACCGGCGTCGCTGAATGCGCACATCATGAGACAGACGTCCCAGAGCGTCACCAATGGCAACTCCGTGGCGTTCTGCATCGACCAGGATTCGGGACAGTGGACGAACGCCATCGCCAGCGACCATCGGCAACGCGGCAAGCTCATCGCTGAGTCGAGCGCCGTGCTCGGCTCGAACAACTGCATCACGCAACGCACTCGAGACGGCTCCGTCGAGTTGCTCAGCAACCGCACGCGTGGTTTGAGCAACCGTCAGACCGGCGGTGAGTCCAACGACATAGAAGTCGACGATCTCGGGAAGTTCAACCATCACTACTCGAGCCTGTTGACGTTTCTGTCGTACCCGCCGGCTTCGGTGTTCGGCGACGGACACCAGAGCGACGACAATCAGGAGCTTCGGACTGATCACTGATGCAACAAGTACCCCGCAGCCAAGCACCATGAGACGACGTCGCGAGCCGGCATCGGCTGGCCCAGCCTGACCGCGCACGGCCGGCGTGATCACCGCTGGCGGAACATTCGAGTCAATGCGAGACCGTGGACGCAGTGACGCAGGGCGGTAGCGCCATCCAAGTGAGGCGATCAACACAACCCACGCAGTGGCCAACCCGGCCGGGGCCACTGCCATCATCGGACCCTGGACATGGATCGCATCCAGACGAATCCAATGACGTCGAGCGTGACCCCAACAGTGAGACACATCACCCCGACGGGCGTACCGAACAGAAATGCTGAAGCGGCCTGATCCATGGTGAGCGAGAACGCAAGGAAACCAACCGGTAGAAGCGCCATGACCAGTCCAGACATTCGAGCCTGCGAAGACAAAGCGGACACCTCGAGCCGCAGAGCCTGGCGATCTCGGATCGATTCAGCCAAACCGTCAAGTGCGCGAGACCGCGCGCCGCCCGCCTGTGCGGCAAAGGACAAGGCGGCGACCGTCAGGCGAATGTCCGGGAGTGGATTGCGCTGCGCCCATGCTCGCAAACATTCATGCATCGGTCGCCCGAGGTCCGCCTGATCGGCGATGACCTGCAGATCCTGGGCAAGAGCCGGTGAGACAGCCGGAATGGCTTCGCGCACAGCAATCGCCAACGAAGCACCGGATCGCACCGAGCGGCTGATGGCCTCCAAACCGTCAGGCAATGATCGGATCAGTTGTCGTCGCCGGTGAGAACGCACGATGGGCCATGACGCCAGATCCACACCCGTTGGCGCCACCCAGGCATTGAGTTCGCCGGGGATACGCAACCGAAGCACGACTCGACTTCTCATGCTCAGCCGTGCACACAGCATCAGGAGTGTGGAGCTCACTGCGACTGCGGCGCCCGCAACAAGTGCGCTGGTCATCGCTGCGCCTCGCCGGCCTGGTGGAAACGCGAGAGGGAGCCATCAGCTCCAACTCGCACCACATCGGTGATGCGACGCTCGCCGTCGCCGTCGCGGGCGATCTGCACAATCAGGTCGATCGCCGAATACAGGTGATCTCGCACGGCCTGGAGGGGCAGAGCAACGTCAGCCTGCAGCATCATCGTCTCCAACCGACGCAACGCATCAGCTGGCGTTGTGGCGTGACACGACGAGAGCGACCCGGCATGTCCGGTATTCATTGCCTGCACCATCTCAAGTGCTTCACCGCCGCGAACCTCGCCAACAATGATCCGATCAGGACGCATCCGCAGCGCATTGCGCAACAGCCGACGTACCGTCACCTCACCAATTCCCTCGCCGTTCGCAGGTCGCGATTCGAGACGCACCACATGGCGGCCAGGCAGCTGCAGTTCTGCAGCATCTTCGATGGTGACAACCCGTTCCATGGGACCGATTGCCGCTCCGAGAGCATTGAGAAGTGTGGTCTTACCGGCGCCGGTTCCACCGCTCACCACGATGTTTTGTCGGGTTGCCACCGCATGTTCAAGCTGGCTTGCTTCGACCGCGGAGCAGAATGCAGCAACCGGGACACGCCGAGCAACGAAGCGACGAATAGTCAGACATGGACCATCAATGGCCAGCGGAGGCACAACAATGTTGACCCGAGATCCATCTCCGAGACGGGCGTCAACCAGCGGAGCGGATCGATCCACCCGCAAACCCAGCGGCGATACAATGCGCTCGATCACACCAAGCAGCAGGCCTTCGTTCATGTGGATGGCGGTGTCCTCAATCTGTCCATGACGCTCCACCCACACCTGGCCGGCGTTCACCATGACCTCGCTGACGAGCGGGTCGGCAAGAATCGGTTCCAGCGGGCCAAGGCCATGCAACCGGGCCATGACGGCTGCGGTAGCTTCGCCCACCTGCGCATCTGAGAGCAACGGGTTCAGGCCCGCGATAACCGCGCCAACCTCGGCGTCTGCGATGCGCTGAGCAAGCTCGCCCCGTTCCATGATCTGGTCGTACGCAGTGTCTATTAGTGCGGTTGCCTGCATGAGCGTCACCGGTTCCGGCTGAGATCGAAAAGTGCCCGACCTATCACGCGGCGCAGCGATCGGGGAACTCGGCCGGGGAGCAGACCGGCATCAACCGTTCGCGACAATCCAAGATCCAGTGCCACGTCCAGGGCAATTGGCGCACCAACCGCCACGCTCACGTCGGTGGGCGACAGCACCCGGCCTGTCTCGCTGACGAGAACGATGCCGTCCGCCTCGATGGGCGTCTTCGCGCTTGCACGCACGCTCAGGTAGCAACGGCGAGCCACCATCCAGGTTGTCTCGCACGCAGCAGCAACCCTGATGCGTGCCTCTGCATCAGCGCAGACCGAACTTGCCACGGCGGGATACGAACCGCAGTCAACGACAACCGCTCGAGCGTTCTGCTCCAGCGCCTTGACCAGAGAGTCCATGCGCGGACCGGCAACCATTGGGCCCGCCCCACGCGGGAGTAGGACCAGGCCGTCAACGACCGGCCTCTCAAGCCGGTGCAGCGCTGTGACCGGGGACTCATCCCCGGCTGCCAACCAATCAGCAAGACCAGGGGCATCGGATGCGGGCAAACCGAGAAGCGCCTCCTGTTCACCGGCGAGGTCAACCAGCAGTGCGCCAGCGTCGTCGCCAGCGAGATGCGCTGCGATGACTGCCGCCAGCACCGAAACGCCGACACCGCCTTTCATTGCGTATAAACCAATCAAACGAGCTCTCTCCTGGAACCGGGTGTGCGGGAAGCGATTGCACCTTCGCAAACCCTCATTGCAGATCTTTCGCAGATCTCTCCCAGATGCGCCCCACCGCATCGTCCAGAGGTTCGAACCGCTACAGTTCCACCATCTACCGGGAGGTGTCTGAGTACCTGGTGGGCTCCCCCGCCTTCAAAGCGGGCGTGACGGGCGATCCCCGTCAGGCGGGTTCGATTCCCGTCCACCTCCGCCAACTGCCCAAACAATTCTGCTCGCAGAACGAGCCTGCTTGAAGAACAAGCCTGCTTGCAGAACGACCCTGTGCGACGTCAACTCTGCGCGCAGGGCGTTCAGCGACGAGAACAGCCAGCGACAAACACTGGCGCTCCAAGGCTGCGCCGCTACCATTGATCCTGTTTGCGAGCACTGGCATCCGCCACCGCCGCAGGAGTGAATCACATGAGCAGGCGAACAAAGATCGTCGCCACAATCGGACCCGCATCCGATTCTCCCGAGGTACTGCGAAGCCTCATTGACGCCGGTGTCAACGTCTTCCGACTCGGCACCGCCCACGACACCGTCGATCGTGTCCTCGAACGTGTCGCCGCAATCCGCTCGGCAGCCGAAGACCGCAAAGCCAACGTGGGCATCCTCGTCGACCTGGCCGGACCGAAGGTTCGGGCCGGTTTCGGCGATGAACCGGTGGAACTGGTGGAGGGTTCAACCGTCACCATCACCGGCGGCGAGGGCATCAGCGACTCCCACAACATCATTGTCAACGTCGAAGACATCGCGAAGAACCTGATGCCGGGCGACGTTCTTCACATGGGCGATGGCAGCGCCACTCTCATCGTGTCCGAAGTGTCGCTCACGCAAGCCACGGCCCTCGTGGAACGCGGCGGCGTGATGCGCGGTCGTCCCGGTGTCCACATCCCGTCGAGTCGACTCTCCACCTCCTCACCCACAAAGGAAGACATCGAGTACTTCGACGCCGTCGTCGACGCCAACGTCGACATGGTTGCCGTCTCGTTCGTGAAGACTGCACGAGACGTGCGCGCGCTTGCTGCCGAGCCACCGCCCAAGGGACCGCTGATTATCGCCAAGATCGAGACCCAGGCTGCGGTCGACAACCTCGACTCCATCCTTGAGTACTGCGGCGGCGTCATGGTCGCCCGTGGCGACCTTGGCCTTGAGTGCAGCCTGGCAACCCTGCCTGCGCTGCAGAAGAAGATCATCGCCGCCGGTGTGCAAGCCGGCAAGCCGGTCATCACCGCCACCCAGATGCTCGAATCGATGACCAGCAACTCCCAGCCGACGCGTGCCGAGGTAACCGACGTGGCCAACGCCGTATTCGACGGCACCTCAGCCGTGATGCTTTCCGGTGAAACCGCTGTTGGCCACGATCCGGTGCTCGTTGTGCAGACGATGGCCGAGATTCTCAACGAGGCGGAAAAGGAGTTCGACCACGAAAGGTGGAGCGAACGCATCGAAGCCCTCACCGACATCGAGGTACAGCCGAACGACCGACGCCGGGTGGCACTCGCCATGCGCTCTGCAGCCCAGCGCGCCGCCTACGAGCTTGATAGTCGCGTCATTGTCTGCGTGACCGGTACCGGCGCCACCGCCCGAGCAATTTCCCGTTATCGGCCCAAGGCAGAAATTATCGCCGTCGCACCAACCGACGACGTTCTCGGCCAACTCGCGCTCTCATGGGGTGTGCTTCCAATGGTGGACTCCGCCGAAGGCGAAGGCACGGAGCGCATTCTCGGCGTGCTCGAACACCTGCGCGACCAGGGCCTGGTCAAACAGGGTGAACTCATTCCTGTCGTGGCCGGAGCTTCCAACTCTGCCCTCGTCTCAAACGTCCTCCGCATCGAGAACGTGCCGTAACCATTGTTCTTCGCTTCACTCCGAAGCGTTGGCACGCAGCACAGGACAACCCGCAGCGATAACCGGCGCTTCGCTCCGAAGCGTTGGGACGCAGCACAAGAGAACCGTTACTGACAGCCGACCAACGGACATGTTCTGAGCGCTGGCGAAGAACTCCAGTTTGAGTCGATCCGACAGGATCGTGCTCAATGCCCTGGCACATGTCCGTTGGGTGGGCGAAAACGAGATCAGGGCATGCCCCAAGACATGCCCTGAACCGCAAATCTGTTTGTGTTGTGGGTCAGACGGCGAGGAGGTCCCGTGCGCCGGTGTCTGAGGACGGGTGGCGAAGCTTGGACATGGCCCGAGCTTCGATCTGACGGATGCGCTCACGAGTGAGATTGAAGTGCTCACCGACCTCTTCGAGGGTGCGTGGTTCGCCGCGGTCGAGGCCGAAACGAAGCTTCAAAATCTCGCGTTCACGCTCATCGAGCGGGCCCAGGAGGCGGGAGATCTCTTCCGGCAGCAGCGCTGTGGCCGCAACTTCGAACGGCGAGTCAGCGCCGCGGTCTTCAACCACGTCACCCAACTCAGCATCTCCATCTTCACGAAGCGGCTCGGAAAGCGACAGGGGTTCAGCAGCGAAGCGCAGCGCTTCGGTGACCTTGTCTTCGGGCATTTCCACTTCGAGGGAAAGCTCGGTCAGCGTAGCCGGACGGCCGTACTTGATTTCGAGGCGGGCTCGGGCCTTCTGCAGGCGGGCGAGGGTGTCGCCGGCGTGCACCGGAAGGCGAATGGTCCGGCCGGTGTTGGCGATACCACGGGTGATTGCCTGACGAATCCACCATGTGGCGTACGTCGAGAATTTGAAGCCCTTTCGCCAGTCGAACTTCTCAACAGCGTGCATCAGGCCGAGGTTGCCTTCCTGGATGAGATCCAGGAGTGGCAGGCCGGATGCCTGATACTTCTTTGCGATGGATACCACGAGGCGCAGGTTCGACTGAACGAACGTGCGCTCCGCGTCTTCACCGGATCGCAGTGAGCGGCGCACTTCACGCTTCTTCGCTGCCGTCAGTGTGTCACCACTCTCCATGAGGGCACGCGCCTCCGCGCCCTTTTCGATCAGCTGGGCCAACCGGACTTCATCGTCCTTGGTCAGCAGCGGATATTGACCAATGTCGGTCAGATACAACCGAACAAGGTCTTCCTCGTCACGTTCAACGCGCTCTTTGGCCACCGATGATCCCTTCGTTGCCAACTGATTTCCCGAAACCACAGCCCGAATCTCTGTGGTATTTGTCACCATACCCATGCCGTCAAGTGCAGCCACCTACTCGGTCAACAAGTTGCGGTGGAGGCAATCAGTGAGATTCCCCAATAAGGGGGAAAAGCCGCTCGGCCACATCGCTGACGGGGCCGCCCGGGAGATACGTCAGCGCCTTGATCAGCCGTTCATGATCCTCATCATGGTCAATGAGCACAAATCGTTGAATTCTCTGGATTGCTCGATCTGAAACTGCATTCGCTGCGGTGCTCAGCTGCTCGTTCCGGATCTGGATCCACGGGTCTGCAACAAGCGCAAGAGCCGCCACGCGAGCCGCCGTCTGATCCGGTTCTTTCATCTCCACAAGAGTTTGGAAAAATTCGACCCAGCCGTTGTGGGGAGGACGCACTGCCAGATTTATGTCGAATGCCTGCACCTCCGGCATGGCGCTGGCCCACAACTCTGCGTGCCATCCATGGTGGCGGCTGACCTCGGCGAACAACACGGCGACGTCGTTGTTCTGTTCAACCGTGGCCCAGTAGCCAACCACTTCGTAAAGGCGGGCCTCGAGCCACATCATCTCACCGAAGCGGTGCACCAGTTCTTCGAGGCCAAGTGGCGGCGGTTGGTTTGCACTCAGATCAACGCGCTCGGCTCGAATGAGCGGCGGAACCTGCACCTCAGCCGGCGACGCGCCACCGCTGTCGAGATCGGGAGTGAGATTTTCGTCGAGCACCGGAATTTGCGCGTCGTCGACAGCGACACCAGCGACATCCCCTGCAGCCTGGTCAACACCTGCGTCGATCAGCGACTCGGGGACGGCTGAATCGGCACCGACGGTTCCCTCGACGGCCGGTTCGAGATCGCCTTCCCCAGCACGGGCCGGGGCCGGTCGGGGCCGCGCAGCGATATCAGCTTGAATCGAGTCGAGTTTTGCGGTGAGTGCATTTCCCATGGGCAACTCCGCATCGGGAACCCCCATCGATGCGGGCGCGCCCGCATCGACGAGCACCACATCCACAGGACCTTCGGGAACAGCCTGTTCGACCACAGCCTGTTCGACCACAGCCTGTTCAGGGACGGGCAGATGCGTGGCAAGCTCCAGCCCGACCTCGTGTGAAGGACGGCGAAAGACCACACCCTTGGGGGCGCGGACAGATGTTGGTTCTTCAGCCACGGGGATTTCCTCGGTACAAATTGGTGATGGGCATTCGACGATCTCGACCGAACGACTTCGTCGAAACTCGGGTCCCAAGCGGTGTCTGGCGACGCTTGAACTCGGCGATGTCCACCAGCCGAGCAAGCCGTCGAATGACGTCAGGATCACCGAAGCCAGCCTCAATCAGGTCCGACGCTGTGCGGTTGTTCTCCACGATCTCGATGAGAATGGGGTCGAGGATTTCATACGGAGGCAGACTCTGGTCGTCCCGCTGGTCCGGTCGAAGCTCCGCAGAAGGCGGCTTCACGAGAATGTTCTCCGGGATCACCTGGCGGCCTTCGCGGGTGTTGAAGTTGCGGGCCAATTCGTAGACCTTCAACTTCCAGACGTCCTTGATGCATGCGAACGCACCCGCAGTATCTCCATAGAGCGTCGAATAGCCGACAGCCATCTCGCTCTTGTTGCCGGTGGTGAGAACCAGCCATCCGAACTTGTTGGCGAGCGCCATGAGCGTCACACCACGGATGCGGCTCTGCAGGTTCTCCTCGGTGAGTCCAGGGTTCTCGCCCTCAAAGGATGGCGCGAGCATGTCGAGAAAGGCCTGATATCCGGGTTCGATGGCAATAGTCCGATAGTCAATCCCAAGGTTGATGGAGAGCTGCTCAGAGTCGCTCACGGAGTGGTCGGAGGAGAAGCGGGACGGCATCAACACGGCATGGACGTGTTCAGGACCGAGCGCTTCGGCAGCGATGGCGGCGACGAGCGTGGAGTCGATGCCGCCGCTCAGCCCGAAACAGATGTCGGTGAAGCCGTTGTTGTGCACGTAGTCACGGGTGCCCAGGACGAGGGCCTGCCAAATCTCTTCGAGCGGCTCCAGACGTTCCTCGACCTTGGGCGGCAGATTGAGCTGCGACGCAGAGGGCCGTTCGGTCACCGTCGTCACCGCAAGCGTGACCGGGCGAGGTTCAGCAACAGCGAAGTCTGCGATCTGCGTCTGCTCCACAAACTGCGATGCACGTGCCACCAGTTCGTGATCAGCGCTGACAACAACGGACGCACCATCAAACACCAGCTCATCCTGGGCGCCAATGAGATTTACGTAGACAAGCGGAACGCCCGTCTCGTCGACGCGCTTATGGATGAGCTCGTTGCGGATGTCGAGCTTGTGTTGGTGATACGGCGAAGCGTTGATGTTCACGATCATCTGCGCACCGCCATCCGCCATAACGTTGCATGGCCCGCCGTCGATCCACAGGTCTTCACAGATGGAGACGCCAACATTCACGCCAGCAATGGACCAGAGCGGGAACTCCGAGCCGGGAGCGAAGTACCGCTTCTCGTCGAACACTGCGTAGTTTGGAAGTTCGTGCTTGTGGTACGTGCCAATGTGTTCGCCGTTGGCGCAGATGGCTGCGGCATTGTAGATGATTGGATAGCCCGAATCCTGCGTCCCGGCAGGCGAGTCATCGACAAAGCCGATGATTGCTGCGCAGTTTCCGGTGGCGATGGCAATGCGTGCCAGCGCTTCTTTGTTTTCAGCGACGAAACGCGGCTTGTGAACAAGGTCCTCAGGCGGATAGCCCGGAATGGTCAGCTCAGGAAACACCGCAAGGTCACAATCCGCCGCCTCTGCCTCAGCCAGCGCGGCAAGGATGAGATCGACATTGTGATCCAGAGCTCCTACGAGAATGTCAACCTGACACAATGCAATGCGCATCGAGTGGGCCACGTGGTCAGAGGGTTCAGCCGATGAGTCGACGGGTTGGTCAGCAGGGCGGTCAGGCATGGGCGCCTGTTCAGATGTGGCCACGTCCCAAGGCTAGCGACCCGTGCCTGTGCACTGGCGAAAGCCCGGCATCAACCGCTCACAGATACTCCCGGAGGCCGTTGCCACGGAGAGCTGATATGCCCAATCCTCAGGCTCAGCAGGTGGTTAGGTCAGGTTTATGGGCACAATGGGCTGTATGTACAGCCAGGAGGGGACGAGAGCAGCATCGTGGACTCCATACTCCCGGGCGTTCCGATTCGACCACGAGCTTGATGGTGACCCGCTGTTCAAACTCGACGCGTTGGCAGATCTCGCAGACCGAATGGACCCATCGAAGATCGAGGTCACGGATGCGCTGAGTGAGACTGTCGTAACCAGCCGCGCCACACAACGTCTGCTCCGTGACGGACCCCGCAGTCCGGGCGACATTGTTCGCTCCATCGAAGCCGAAGGCCGATGGATGTCGATGCGCAACATCGAAACCGACGCGGCGTATTCCACGTTGATCGAAAGGGTCTTCTCCGAGTTCAAAGCAGGATTACCGACGGACGCCGAGGTCTTCCAGCCTGAGGGCTACGTGTTCATCGGCGCATCCAACGCGACCACACCGGCGCACGTTGACCACGAACACAATCTGTTCTTCCAACTGCGGGGCGAGAAAGCCTTCACCACAGGTTCGTTCCCGGATGCGGATCTCGAGCACCGCACGTTCGAGGGGATGTACAGCGGGGAGTACGGCAGCACAGACTTCGCCCCGGTCACGCCTCGCACGGACAAACTGCAGTCCGGTGATGGTCTCTATGTTCCACCAAACGCGCTGCACTACGTCGAGAACTCCGGTTCGCTGGCCATCTCCTTCTCGCTCGTCTTTCATGACACGGTGCTGGATCGGACCGCCAAGACCTATCTCGCCAACGCGCGGCTGCGTTCCATTGGCCTTTCGCCTCGACCGCCGGGACGTTCCGTCGCACTCGACCGTTCCAAGGAAGCTGCAGTCGATGGATGGCGGCGCCTCGGCCCACTTCGCCAGAAGCTCCAGTCACTGCGGTGAGCGAACTGGCATTCAGCGTCCTGACCACACTCAGGGACGTGAAGGCCATCCGAAACGATTGGATTGCCCTGGGCCAGAAGGCCGGAGTCGGTCCAGCGATGACCGCGCCCGTTGCCCTCGCCTGGCTTGAACATCTCAACAAGGGCACGCCCCACGTCATCACCGCCCGAAACCAGGCCGGCGAACTGGTCGGAGTGGTTCCCCTGCACCGGCGCAGCATCGCCGGTGCCGGTCTGCTCCGGTGGATTGGGCACGGATTGGGCACGATTGGCGAATTCGTCGTGCACCCGGACGTTTCGGACCTCGACACTGCGCTGACTCGCGTATTGTCAAACCAGCGCGGCTGCGTAACAGAGCTGGTCGATATGAGCCGATCGGGCGCCGGGTTCGCCAGCCTTACGCGAGAACCACGGCTGCATCATTCCCTGACTTCGCACGACACGGTTCCGGTGGTCGATTTGCGCGGCGTGGACTCGGCAGCGAGCTACCTCGCTCAGCCGGGACGCCGCAAGCTCCGCCAAAACATGGCCAGGGCCGACCGTGCGGACGCCAGTACCTCCGTCGCAGTCGTCGAGGACGCTGACCAGTTTCTCGAGACTGTCGCTTTGGTCGAGTCCGCGAACCGCGCCGCGGAGGCTGCCAAACCGCGGTTGAACTTTTTCGTCGGAGCGCACCGCAGCTATCTGATCGACTCCATCGGCGACTCGATGCGTCTTGGCCGTGCCGCAATACTCGTACTCCGCTCGCATGGGCAGGTGTGCGGATTTCTTGTGTGCTCAATGTCCGGCCAGACGGCCTACGCCTGGGTCGCTCGCTTCGATCCAGGCGCCAGCGACATCGCCCCCGGTCACCAACTGATCCGAGCGGGCATCGACTGGTCCATCGGACATGGCATGGAAACTCTGGATTTGCAGATCGGCGATGATCCCTACAAGCTGCGCTGGTCCTCCGACGCCTACACGACGTACCGTCTGACCGTTGCCCGCAGCGGCTTCCTGGCGCCCGCCCAACTTCTGGTTGCGGCGGTAAATCGCGCCAGCAGCTGAGCGCCTGCGCGCCGTTTCTGACAGAGATAAGCAATGATGGAGCGGTGACCACTCCCGAGCCCCGCGATGATCCCGGCGGGCGTCTGCTGATCTCCACGCCGATGCTGCGTGACGGCGTCTTCAACAACACCGTGGTCTATCTGCTTGCACACAGCATCGAAGGTTCACTCGGGGTTGTGCTCAACCAACCCTCAGACGAACCAGTTGGCACCACCATGAGCGACTGGTCTGCGTTGGCTTCTCCCCCGCGAGATCTGTTTGTCGGTGGACCGGTGGCCGAAGACACGCTCATCGGCGTGTCGGTCACCACGGTTGGGGGCGAAGGTTTCGCCCGTGTGCCCGGACCACTCGACTGCCACACCATGGACCTCGAAGTGGACTCCGCGCTCGCAGCCACTCATGTTACAAATCTTCGCATCTTCGCCGGATATGCCGGTTGGGGCCCGGGACAGGTCCAGTCCGAGATCGATGCCGGCGGTTGGTTTGTCGCCGAGGCTTATCTGGGCGACGTGTTCAGCCCGGAGCCCGAAGCCCTCTGGGAACAGGTGCTCAGCCGCCAGGCCGACTCCCGGCGCTGGTACCTCAACTATCCCGACAACCCCAATCACAATTAGGCCTGTTCCGGCCTCCGGCCGCAAGCGTTGGCACGCAGCACCACAGCACGCGCACAGGATGACCAGGCCTGTTCGGCCTCCGGCCGCAAGCGTTGGCACGCAGCACCACAGCACGCACACAGGATGACCAGGCCTGTTCGGCCTCCGGCCGCAAGCGTTGGCACGCAGCACCACAGCACGCGCTCACATACCGAGTTGCATACTGAGTATGATTCTGTAATCATACTCAGTATGTCTGTACCTCATTCCCTTCTTGCGTTGTTGTCGACTGCCCCGATGTACGGGCAGCAGTTGAAGTCCGAGTTCGAGGCGAGAACCGGCTCGCTGTGGCCGCTGAACGTCGGCCAGGTCTATACAAGTCTCGACCGGCTCGAGCGCGATGGACTCGTCCAGTCATCTGCGGGCACGGAGGGCGACGCCAAGAAACGTCCGTATGTGATTACCCCGCCGGGACAGGTGGAACTGGACCTGTGGCTGAAGGCGGCGCCCCCGGCGAAAGCCCCTCCCCGTGACGATGTGATCATGAAGGTCATGATTGCTGTTTCGATCGACCCCGCGGGCAGCGTGGAGATTGTGCAGAGCCAACGGCGCCAGCTGCTGGAGCGGATGCGAGACCTGACACACCTCAAGGCGAGCCCGGCGGCCGATACGCCGTTGCTGTTGATGTGTGATGCAGAGCTGTTCCGCCTGGAGGCTTCGGTCCGCTGGCTCGACACCGTCGATGCCCGGGTTCGGGGCGGCGCAACGATGACCGCCCCACAAGCCACCGACCAAACAGCTCCGGAACCGGCATCGATGGAGGAAACGTCATGAGCGAACTCACCGCACCGGCCGCACCGGCCGCACCCACCAGAAACCACATGCCAGCCCTTGAACTCGTATCGGTGTCGCGGACCTATGGGAAAGCACCGCATGAGGTTCGGGCACTTATCGACGCGTCGCTCGTAGTGGAGCGAGGAGAGTTTGTCGCCGTCATGGGCCCATCGGGTTCCGGGAAGTCCACACTTCTCACCATTGCCGGCGGCCTCGAAGTCCCTTCCTCGGGAACCGTGCGCATCGACGGTGAAGATCTCGGCGGTTTGAATGTGGCTCAACTGGCTGAAGTTCGACTGCGCCGCGTTGGGTACATCTTTCAGGACTTCAATCTGCTCCCTGCGTTGACTGCGGTCGAAAACGTTGCGATGGTGCTCGAACTCGGTGGAACGTCCCGAAAGGTTGCCGAGGGCGCAGCCGCCGAACAGCTCACGGCAGTTGGCCTGGGCGACCGACTGAACCATTTCCCCGATGATTTGTCAGGCGGCGAACAGCAGCGAGTATCCATTGCGCGGGCTTTGGTCGGCGAGGGCCAGCTGGTCCTGGCTGATGAGCCAACCGGTGCGCTGGACTCGGTGACCGGCGAAACAGTGATGCGCACTCTTCGAGCAGCGTGCAACCGCGGCACATCCGCCGTGGTCGTTACCCATGACGCGCAGCTCGCCGCGTGGGCCGACCGTGTGGTCTTTCTTCGCGACGGTCGCATGGTGGACCACACCGAACCCGCCAGTCCCGTTGCGTTTGTGCAGGAGCATTCATGAGATCGCGCCTTGCGCTTCTGCGTTGGATTGTTCGGGTCGTGAGAATGGAGCGCCGTCAACACGCCCTCGTGGTGCTGTTGATTGCGCTTGGAATCACCCTGGCCGTCGTCCTGGTGACCACCGCCGTGCAACTCAATCAGCCACCGCGAACCTTCGCTGGTTTCGAGAACGAACTCTTTGTGCGGACCTCCAGCGAAGATCCAGCCACGGTTCAGGAGTTCAACGCGGAAGCTGTGCGGCTCATCGATGAGAATCGCGACCTCGCCTACACCGTGACTTCCAGGACGCAGAGTCGACTCATGCAGGTGTTCGGCGCTGAGCCGGAAGGAACCGCACTCGATCAGCAATACGAACTGCTTGAGGGATCATGGCCGACCAGCGGCGGAGTCGCCATCACCAGACGGGCTGGTGAACGCCTCATGGCAGCCTCGCCCGATCCGGGGATCAGCGGCCCCAAAGTTGGCGACATGGTGACCCTCAACGACGTTGAGTTCGTCGTCTCGGGGCTGTTCGAGGATCGTTGGGCGCTCGACGAATCGGTTGCCATCGTGACGCCAACTGACCTTCAGCCGTGGTCGACCGTCAGGTTTCTCCTCCCCGATCCCGAACATCGCGTGGTTGAGGAATCGTTGGCGTCGTGGGGTATCGACGACAGTCTCCCAGTTGAGCAGGCCATCCAGGCCTTTGTGTTCGACACCACCGAGACAGGTGACAGTGAAGCAACAGCTGTCGGAGGGGCCTATCTCATTGGGACGGTGTTGGCACTTCAGATCGCCATCCTCGCGTCTGCGGGCTTTACCGTGCTCGCGCAACGACGTACTCGCCAGCTCGGGATGCTGTCCGCTCTGGGTGCTTCACCACGACGCCTCGCCGGGGTTCTCCGGGCAACGGGACTCGTCGTCGGTGTGGCAGGAGGATTTCTGGGCCTGATCGCCGGCGTTGTGATCACCATCGCTGCGACGCCGATTTTGCAACTCGCTGTGCCGTATCGACTCAACCCATTCGATCTGCCATGGGTTGCCCTGTTACCGGCCATGCCGTTGGCCGTCGCCACCTCACTCCTGGCAGCGTGGTGGCCAGCCCGTCGCATCCGTCGAATGTCAACTATGGACGCAATAGGTGCTCGCCGCCCAACTAACGGCCGCCCCCTTCCGGCGGCGATGATCGGACTTGCTCTCGCCACCGGCGGGACATGGGCCATGATCACCGGGGCACCCAGAAACTCCCCTCCACTCATCGCAGGTGGCGTGATCGCCGTCACCGTCGGGGCGCTCCTCCTCGTTCCCTTCGTCGTCTGGCTACTCGGCAGATTTGCCAGTGCGGTTCCTCTGTCTTTGAGGATCGGTTGGCGCGACCTGGACCGCAACCGCTCTCGAACGGCAGCCGCCGCAGCCGCAGCAGCCATCGCCATCGCCGTCCCATTCGCCGTCGCTACATTCACGTCTTCGTTGAGTAGCACATGGAGACCACAGCTGCCCGATGACACCATCTCCTTTGCCGGCGAATTCATGTTCGAGAACAACGCCGACGTGACACGCAACGAAGTCGAAGCAGCCGCAGCGCCCCTGCTCGCGGTGGTCTCCAATCTCGAAGCACTGGCCATAGACATCCCAATCGACATCGAAGCGACCGCACGCGACCAACAGCTGGGCGGGCAAGGATCGGCTCCCTACTCGGTTCGTGCAATTCGTCAGTCCGGCACCCGGGGCGTCTTCACCGCAATCGCCACCGATGATCTCCTCGACGCAATGGGTTTGGAGCCACCGGCTCCGGGCGTGGACGTATTGACCACGTCCGTCGACCAACTTGACCTTCCTGACGACGTCGTCATGGAGCGCCGAACAGCCCGCTTCGACGGGTTCCCCGATGTTCTGCTGATGAACGAGATCGAGGGAGTTTCGTTTGACGACCCAATCTCAGGAGGCTGGTACCTCCAGAAGGACGCGCCCTTCACCAGGAACGAACTCGATCGCATGGAAGCCATCGCTGAGACGTCGCCCAGCTGGCTCTTCGTTTCCGGGCACGAAACACCACCGCCATTCCTTGCCATCCGCCTGGGCGCTCTCGCCACCGCAGGATTGCTTGGCCTCTCTGTTGTTGCGGTAAGCGTTGCCCTCATCCGAACAGAAAACCAGGCCGACGCTCGATCGCTCAACGCCATTGGCGCTCCACCTGGAACCAGTCGGTCCATCGGCGCTGCCACAGCGGCGGGTCTTGCTGCGATCGCCATTGTCATCGCTGTGCCAGCTGCGTTCGCTGTCCTGTCGAGCGTTTACCTCAACCCCGACGAAGAATTCGATTTTGTCATTCCGTGGATCGAACTCATCGGCACCGGAGTGCTTATCCCCGCTTTCGCTGCGGCAGGCGGATGGCTCCTCACAACGACTCAGGTCCGCAGAGCCTCGAGCTGAAGCACTCCACCAGGATCTCCGTTGGACGCAGCGAGAAGCTCAGCATCGTGGAGCGCCCGCAACTCGGTTCCGGACGACAGAACGGGTTGCACCTGTGTCACTTGCGTTGCGACGATCAGCCGTCGCCTGGCGACCCTGTCTCGATGCTCGTCGGAACAGTGGGCAACGCTCTACCAGCGCCAGGTGTTGAGCAGTTCGACACCGCGCTCGATGGAGTCGGTGCCGCCGCAGAAGGAGAAGCGCACGAAGTTCTCTCCGTTCACGGGATCAAAATCGGTGCCCGGCGTGGCGGCAATACCAAGCTCGCTGAGCCAGTCCGCACACAGCTTCGTGCTGCTCTGCGCCACGTCGGAGATGTCGGCGTACACATAGAAGGCGCCTTCGGCTGGAGCCAGCCTATCGAGGCCCGCAGAGCGCAATCCGTCAAGCATGATCTCGCGATTGTGGGCGTAGCGCACCAGATGCCCCTGCAGTTCGTCATGGCAATCGAACGCTGCGATGCCAGCGAGCTGCGACAGCGTCTGGGGGCCCAACAGCAGGTTGGCTGCAAAGCGGACGATGGGGCGCACAAAGCCCTCGGGCACCACCAACCAGCCAAGCCGCCAGCCCGTCATCGAGAAGTACTTCGAGAAACTGTTCACGACCAGGACATCGTCAGTGTGACTCAGGGCCGTGGATGCTGAGGACCCATAGGTCAGCCCGTGGTAGATCTCGTCGGAGACCACCTTGACGTCGCGCTCACCACACCAGGCCACGATCTCGCCCAGCAGTCCTTCGTCGATCATGGTGCCTGTCGGATTGGACGGACTGGTGATAACCAAACCCTGCAGCTCGCCCTCCGCCCACGCTGACTCAAGCAGTGCAATCGTCGGCTGAAAGTTGTCATCGATCGTTGACATCAGCGAGACGACATCAGCCCCAAGTGCAACGAGCGCATTCCGATAGCAGGGGTATCCGGGGATGGTGAGCGCCACCCGGTCGCCGGAGTCGAACGCTGCGAGGAATGCCAGCGTGAAACCTCCCGAGGCACCCACGGTGACAACGACCCGACCCGGGTCAACAGCGACGTTGTACCAGTCGGCGTAATGCGCGGCGATTGCCTCCCGCAGTTCCAGCACGCCATGTGTGCTGGCGTAACCCAATCGATCAGCGTCGAGCATCTGGTGCGCTCGCGCAATCACACCCGCAGGCGCTGACGTAAGCGGCTGGCCAACTTCGAGCCGAACGACCTCGGCGCCGGTTGCCGCCCGCCGTTCTGCCGCTTCAAAGACTTCCATTACTCGAAACGGTGCAATGTCTGATCGGGCTGAGGGCTGGATCACAAACTGATTCCTATCTGATTGACGCCTGATGGCCACGCACCGAAGCCAAAGGGCGGACGATTCCTGACCAGTCTGACCAGTCTGACCAGTCTGACCAGTCTGACCGTGCTGGGCGGGTAGACCCACGCGTCTGGTCCGTTGTGCCCTTCACACTCAGGATGAGGCCAAATCATGCGACCCCTACGAAGTGACCCGCTGTTTGCGGCGTGTCATGCACCCACAACACCCACGCACGAAGGGATCCATCCATGCGTCGCATCTTTGCGGTTCTCATGGCTCTGGCATTGCTCGCAACAGCGTGTTCAAGCTCCGGAACAAACACTCCGACAGCTTCGGCACCCGACACCGAGACAAGTCAGAACTCCGAGAACACATCCACAGAAAGCCCGCCAGCAGACGACAAGCTGCCTGCTGCCGAAGTAAGTCTCGGTTCATCTCCAGACGAGCTGGCCTTCTCGAACTGGACCGTCGGATCCGGCACGTCGTTCGACGACGTCTACGAAGCCGGCACCGACTACTCCTGGGACACAGGACTGGAGGAAGTTGAATACAGCGCTCCGGCAAGCAACGCCACAGCGGCTGAGTGGATCAAGGTCTACTCGCTCACTGGTGGCCTGGGCTCAGGCGACTACGCCGGCGCCGCAGAGTTCTCGACCGGCGAAGTTGCCGATGCCTACTGCCTCGAATATGGCGACGCAACGCCACGCTTCAACCAGGACGGCAACCTTCACCGCATCAGCGGTGCGGGCGACCTCACCTTCTCCCTGACCAATGGTCAGGTTGACTCGCTCGAAAAGATCATGGACGCATACAACGACGCCGACTACTGGAATGGTTCGAGCTACGACTCGCGCCTCTATGACGGCATTGCCTCGGCAATCTGGAGCGTCACGGACGGTCACGGTCTCAACAACGCCGTTGCCCAGGACATCATGGCGAAGGTGCAGAACGGCACCTACTCGAACAACACTTCCTCGCTGTACTGGGCTCGCTCAGACGACCGGGGCATCCAGGACCAGATGATCATCGTCCCGCCCGGCAACGGTCCGGAGACGGCTCCGCCGGAGATTCCGTTCGTTGAAGAGACCAGCGCGTGCCAGGTTCAACTCTTCGACTTCCCGTTTGGCGACGGCCTGCTCACAACGCTGGGCGTTGGTGAGTACAACCTCCAGGGCGACCTTGCATGGCTGAACGACGACATCGAGTCCATTTACGTGCCGGAAGGTATGACGATCACCGTGTCCGAGCACCACAACGGTCGCGGCTGGACCAAGTTCCGGGAGGGACCCGGTACGTTCGAAGTGCACGACGATCAGGTGAGCTGGATAAGGATCGCGGGAAGTTGCAGCCCTTCGGCAACGCCCGTTCCGACCACTCCACCTGCTCCGACGCCAGTCCCGGCCGGCTCCTGCCACATCGACCTGTTCGACTTCCCGAACGGTCAGGGTGAACTTTCCAGCCTCGGCGTTGGCGAGTACAACCTTGAGGGCAACCTCGCATGGCTCAACGACGACATCGAGTCCATCTACGTGCCCGAGGGCATGACGATCACCGTGTCCGAGCACTACAACGGTGGCGGCTGGACCAAGTTCCGTGAGGGACCCGGCACGTTCGAAGTACACGACGATCAGGTCAGCTGGATAAAGGTTGAAGGAAACTGTCAGCCGCCGGCAACACCGGTCGCTCCGACAGCAACCTCCACGCCGCCAACTGCAACACCGACGCCTCCAACGGCAACCTCCACGCCTCCAACGGCAACGCCGGTACCACCAACGGCAACGTCGGTACCGCCAACGCCCCAGCCGACTCCGGTACCGACCACGGTTCCAGCCCCCAAGTTGGCTTCGATCGGCGACTACGTCTGGATCGATGCGGACCGTGACGGTGTGCAGGACACCAGTGAATCCCCACTCGCAGGTGTGAGCGTGGGCCTCTATGACGCAAACACCGTCCGGATCGCCACCACGGTGACCGACGCCAACGGCCTGTACCTGTTCGACGATCTTGTTCCAGGGGACTACAGCGTCTCTGTGGATGGCAGCACTCTGCCGGACGGCTTGGCGCAGACCTGGGACCTCGATGAGATCCTCGACAACAGCTCCTACGAGACGCTCTCTGAGGCCGAAAACAACCGTGATCACGACTTCGGTTACGCACCGCTCCCCACAGCCTCCATTGGCGACTACGTGTGGCTCGATGTTGACTCAAACGGCATCCAGGGTGGCTCCGAAGACGGCATCGCCGGCGTCACCGTGAACCTGAGCGACGACTCAGGCTCCATCGTCGGCACCGACACCACCGACGCAAACGGCGGATACCTCTTCGAGGACCTCCCCGCCGGCTGCTACACCGTCACCGTCGACGACTCGACCCTGCCTGCAGGCGCTGTCCAGACCTTCGACGATGAAGCGCCGCTTGATCACGAGTCCACCGAATGCCTCCTCCCCGGCGCCAACGACCGGGACCAGGACTTCGGCTACGTGGTTCCGCTGGCTTCCATTGGCGACTACGTGTGGCTCGATGTTGACTCAAACGGCATCCAGGGTGGCTCCGAAGACGGCATCGCCGGCGTCACCGTGAACCTGAGCGACGACTCAGGCTCCATCGTCGGCACCGACACCACCGACGCAAACGGCGGATACCTCTTCGAGGACCTCCCCGCCGGCTGCTACACCGTCTCCGTCGACGACTCGACCCTGCCTGCAGGCGTCACGCAGACCTTCGACGAAGACGGCACGCTCGACAACACGTCGGCCGAATGCCTCGATCCCGGTGAAGATGACCGGGAACAGGACTTCGGTTACGTCGCCCCGGAACCCGCTTCCATTGGTGACTTCGTGTGGTTCGACCGCAACTTCAACGCAACGCCAGACGCTGGCGAACAGGGCCTCCAGGACATCACCCTCGAGCTCCGCTCCGCTGACGGCACCCTCGTTGCCACCGACATCACCGACGCAGACGGCCTGTACCTCTTCGAGGACCTCCCCGCCGGCTGCTACACCGTGATCGTCGATCAGGCCACGCTGCCCGCCTTCGCCGTCCAGACCTATGACGAAGATGGCACGCTTGACCACACCTCCTCGGAGTGCCTCGATCCTGGTGAAGATGACCGGGAGCAGGACTTCGGCTACACCATCGAACCGGACTGAGTCGAACCGGTTGAGTGAACGGGCGGGAACACCGACACATTGGGAAGGGCAAAGCTCCCAGTGTGTCGGCGTTGGCGCGTCCAACCCGATGACAACTGCAACACTGCAGGCATGAGTGAGATCAGAGTTGCCACCCGAGCCGACGCAGCCGCGGTGGTTCGCACTGTTGTGCGGGCGTTCCGAGACGACCCTGCCTTCAACTTCTTCTTCCCCAGCGATGACGAGTACGCCACTCAGGCTCCGCTGTTCGTTGAGGCGCTCTTCGATGCGCGGGTAGACCACAACACGGTGTGGGTGTTGCCCGATGCCGCTGGCGGCTCCCAGATTGCGTCACTGGCCATGTGGTCTCCACCGGCGGCCGGCGCTCATGAATCTGACCTGAGCGCGTTGTCCGATGCATCCCTCGGCCGTCTGCGCACGTACGGCGCCGCCACACACGAGGGCCTTCCCGAAGACGGCATCTGGTATCTCGGCATCCTGGCCACCGACCCCGAACACTGGGGCCAGCGTCACGGTCGCCGCTTGATGGAACCGGGTCTCCGCCTCACTGCAGCCGCAGGTCTACCCGCATATCTCGAGACAACGAAGACGCGAAACGTCGAGATGTATCAGCGTTCTGGCTGGGAAGTGACAAATGTGATCCCGGTCGACGCCATGGATGTCACCTTCCTTCGGCACGAAGGCATGGTCGGAGCTGCTGCCCTCTGATGGGGAACTGACTTCGCCCAATCACTCGTTTCTGCGGGAACGGGGCGAAAAGACCCGCTCGTTAACATGGCGTTCACACAAGTTGTTTAAGGTGAGCGGGACATACGTTGGAACCCAAACGGGAGGCACCTGATGATCAGGGCTGAGTACATCTGGATTGACGGCACCGAAGACCCCTACCCGGGTCTTCGCTCCAAGACCAAGGTCATGGAAAAGGACAAAGAGCCTGGAATCTGGGGCTACGACGGCTCCAGTACCAACCAGGCGCCTGGCGAGAACAGTGACGTTGTTCTCAAGCCACAGTTCATCTGCCCAGACCCCGTCCGCGGTGGCGACGACATTCTGGTCATGTGCGATACCTACGCACCCGACGACATGTCTCCGCTTCCAACCAATACCCGCGTTGCGGCAGTCGCCGCCGCCGAGGCCTATGGCGATGCCCAGGACATGTGGTTCGGCCTCGAGCAGGAATACACCCTCATGACGCCCGGCGGGTGGCCCGCTGGCTTCCCCGACAATGCGTTCCCCGGGCCACAGGGACCGTACTACTGCGGCGTCGGCACCGGTCGCGTTGCGTATCGCGATCTCGTTGAAGAGCACACCACGGCCTGCATCCGGGCAGGTCTCAAGATCTCCGGCACCAACGCCGAGGTCATGCCCGGCCAGTGGGAATTCCAGATCGGCCCGGCCGGAACTGTCGAAGTCGGCGACCACCTCTGGATCGCCCGCTACCTGCTCGATCTTCTTTCAGAGAAGTACGGCGTCATCGCTTCCATCGCCGCCAAGCCCATGAAGGGCGACTGGAACGGCGCCGGCATGCACACCAACTTCTCCACGCAGGCCATGCGTGACGGTTGGGATCCCATCATCGCTGCTGCTGAAGCAATGGGTGCCGAGGGCAAGCCCGGAGAACACCTGGCTGGCTATGGCCACGGCAAGGAAGACCGCCTGACGGGCGCCCACGAAACCGCTCACTGGAGCGAGTTCCGCTACGGCACCTCCGACCGCGGCGCATCCATCCGTATCCCATGGCAGGTTGCCGTCGACAAGAAGGGCTACCTCGAAGATCGCCGCCCGATGGCCAACGCCGACCCCTACACGGTCGCCGCGCTCATCACGAACACCGTGGGCGCCGCACTCGCCTGAAGAAACACAGCACTGAAGAAACACCGCACTGAAGAAACACCGCACTGAAGAAACACAGCACTGAAGAAACACAGCACTGAAGAAACACAGCACTGAAGGACCCTCGGCATCGTGTCGGGGGTTCTTCCTGTTTTCAGATCAGGGCAGGTGCTCGATGATGACATCAGCAGCGCGCGAGACGGCGTTCCAGGAACGCACGACCCTGCCTGCCTCGGTACAGCGTTGCGCCCAGCCTGGTTCTCGAAGGAGACGCGCCAGCGCATTGCGCAGGTTCTCCTGTGTGATGTTGGATCCAATGAGCGACAGACCCAGGCCGTGGTGGACAGATCGCGCAGCATTGCCCGGGGGGTCCACCCCCGCCACCGGCAGCGTCAGCATGGGAACACCGAACCAGACGGCCTCATTTCCCGTGTTGCTGCCGCCTGTGGTCACGATCACATCGGCGTGCTCGAGCACCTGCATCTGCGGAACCCGTGCGAACACGTGAACGGACCCGGTTGGGTCCTTCGGCTCGCTGGCAACGAAGTCGCGTCCGGCAGCGACGACAACGACCGGATCCTCGGGGAGCTCACGAGCCGCTCTGATGATCGTTGCGGTGAGGTCGGAGAGTCCAGCGAGGAACGTCCCGATTGTGACATAGACCAGCGGACGACGACCTGACGTTGCCTCGAGAATCGTCTCCCAGATCGCCGTGAATTCAGCGTCGACGTCGCCGAGCGGGCGGTCGGGGTCGACGATCGGTCCAACCACAATCGGCGGTTGCGGCTCGCCGGGAAAGCAGAGTTCGGGTGCGACGGTCCTGATGCGTGTCAGTCCCCCGTAGTCGTATCGCTGCGTGTAGCGGCGCGAAACAGGGCCAAGCGGTGTTGGCGAGGCCGCGAAGACGTCCGGCTCTGTATTTTCCACAACACTCGACCAGTCGTGTCCGTCCACCCAAAAACGCTCGGCGTGACGGCGCAGGAACTCCCCCAGGAAGAATCGGTGCCAACTGAGGGCCGCAATCTGATCTTTCCAGCGGTCCCCGAAACGTGTTGTGAGATTGCGAGACGGGAAGGGGACTCCGGGCCCCGGACGGGTCGTGGGGAAGTCTTCGAACAGCAGAAGCGGAATGCCGAGGCCGGCTGTCACCCGAATCTCGCGATGCTGCTCGGTCTCGGTTACGACAAGATCGGGATCAAGGTCGCGCAGCACCCTGCTCAACTCGGTGGTGTCCAACGCTCGGGCCCGCGCCTGCCAGTGACGTCGAGCGCTGGCCCGCTGGCCCAGTCGCGTGCCCGGGAGACGGTTCAGGACCGGCGCACCGCGAGATGTCCATGGCTCGGCATCGGGAACCGCCGCCATCGCATCCTCCTCCTCGGCCAGATGTACCGTTCGAAATCCCGCCGCATTGGACAGGTCAATGGTGCGTGTGGAGGCGCTCACCACTGTGACGTCCACCCCACGGCGTTGCAAATCGGCGCCAATGGGCAGGAAGCGGTTCAGGTACCCGAGTAGATTCGTGGTGATGTACACCACTTTGGCAGCCACAGGTGCCTGATCATCCTCTGTCATGGTTTCACTATGGCAGGGCAATCTGGTCCGTCCTGCATCCAAAAGGCGCCATACCGACGAATTTGGCTTTATATGGTTCTCGACTCGACAGCCGCTGACCTCAGCCGCCTTCGCACAATTTGGAGTTCGACGTTGCACGGTGTCGCCGTCGACGACACGTCAGATTTCTTCGACATCGGCGGCGACTCTCTCGCCGCGTTCGAACTGTGTATGGCGATTGAAGACGCGTTCGGCATCTCGCTACCGATCACCACGTTGATTGATCAGCCGACACCGCTTGCGCTGATGGCAGCGATCAACGAACAACGGCAGTCGCCCGGCGCCGAGCTGGCGTCGTCGAGTGAAGTGTCCTCCGGGTCAGCGCGGCGCGGTGACTGCGGTCCGCTGTTTGAAGCCGTTCGCAGCGGCGATGATCGCCCACCGCTGGTGCTCCTGGCTCCAGGCGGAGGTCACCTCATGGGTTACGCGTCGTTGATTCGGTCTCTCGACCCGGATCAGCCTGTGGTTGGATTCCGGCTGCCCGGCGCTGACGGCCGCGAAGAGCCATTGAACTCCATCGAGGAACAGGTGGAACGCATTCTGCCCGGGCTTCGCCAGGTTGATGATCGGCCCCTGCGGCTAATGGGCCTGTCCACCGGCGGACTGCTTGCCATTGAGCTCGCCCATCGCCTGTCCGTTGAAGAACGCGAACCCGCCCTTGTTGTGCTCGGCGACACCATCTACCCGGGCTTTCAGGATCACGGTCATACGCCACTTCGAAGCAGGTTGAACACGCTCAAGCAGGAACAGGGGGGCACACGTGCCGCTTCGTACCTGAAGGATCGCGTAAAGATGCGGGCGGAAACACTCACCAGCTCCGCCCGGGCTGAGGTTTTTCGACGCACGGGCAAAGGATTCTCCCCGCAAGCCCACGAGCTACACCTCTACACCCTGGCTGGTGAGATGGCTCGGCGTTACGTACCACCGGCCTACTCCGGTCGCTGTGTGATGTTCGCGGCATCAGAAACAAATCCGGCACGAACCATCGAACCCTGGAAGACAATGCTCGCCGATCTGGATGTCGAGATTTTCACCGGCGCTCACGATGCCATCGTGGAGCAGGCTGGAACCGTCGGCCCGCTCGCCTCCAGCTTGCAGCGCCGACTGGACAGTATGCACTAGAGCGAATCTGCACTAGAGCGAATCTGCACCAGAGGACCGGAGCCAGGCCACAGGCCTGTCTGCGCTGACATGTGAACGCTCCGTTACGGGGGTCCGACCAGGTTTTGTTCCTGATAGCAACGCGCCACGATGGAAAACAGCGTCACACGTGTGACCTGTCAGACTGGTCCCACCTCTCTCATGCAGCCGCTTCTCGTCTTTCCCGATCCCGCTCCACCTGAGCTTGCCCAGGCCCTGGACCTCGGCGGCCGTGCCTGGACATCGGTACCGAACGCAGCTGCTGCGGAGCGCTCCGAACCAGATGGAGGGTGGGGCGGAGCCATTGTCGTTGCTGATCGCGAGCCAGAGGGTGCCTTTGCTCTCTGTCGGGCACTCCGCAAAAACGCAGGCGCAGTGGTTCGGCCACTCGTGATTCTGGTCAATGGCGGGCAGATCGGCGAGCTTGAGATGCGCAACGACCTCTTTGACGACTTTTGTCTGTGGCCATTTCAGCCTCGGGAGTTCGATGCCCGACTGAAGCATGCGTTCTGGAGGGCCGGAGCGGAGACGAGTCGAATCGACATCATCGAGTACGAAGGTCTTCTCCTGAATGTCGACACCTACCAGGCATCCATCGGCGGCGAAGCGCTGGAGCTGACCTACATGGAGTATGAGCTGTTGAAGTTCCTGGCCTCGCATCCCGGCAAGGTCTTCACGAGGGAGACTTTGCTCTCACGGGTCTGGGGTTACGACTACTTCGGTGGAGCTCGAACGGTGGATGTCCATGTCCGGCGGCTTCGATCCAAACTCGGCGAAGAGAACGCCGCCATGATTGCCACCGTCCGCTCTGTCGGCTACAGCTTCGGCAAAGCCACTTTCTCTCTCTAAAAGATCGCGCTCAGCGGAACCGCGGGTGTCGGCTACGGAGCTCAGCCGGGGACGCGCACCCAAGGTTGTGGAGCACGCTCTTCATTTCGAGTTCGAAGAGCGTTGCGACGTGGTCCGGTCCGGAGGCGCCCATGGCGCCGAGTCCGAACATGAAAGCGCGGCCAGCGAAAGCGAAGTCGGCGCCGAGGGCGAGAGCCCGTGCGATGTCGAGACCGCTTCGCACACCGCTGTCAAACATGATGGCGAGTTCGCCGCCCACCCGATCAACGATAGGTGGCAGCGCCTCAATGGACGCCGGGGCACCATCGAACTGGCGACCTCCGTGGTTGGACACCACGATGCCGTCTGACCCAACAGCGACAGCGCGCTCGGCATCGTCAGGGTGCAGCAGGCCCTTGATCACCATCGGTCCGTCCCACATGGTTCGAACGGTCTTCATGTAGTCCCACGAGAGCGTGCCGCCAAGGTTCGCGCCGACGAAACCGGCGGTCTGTTTCATGCTTGCGGCGTCGACGTATCGTTCCAGCGTGCGAAATCTGGGCAACCCGGACTTCAGGATTCCCATGCTCCAGGCCGGCCGGATCGCAGCGCGGGCAACAAGCTTGGGAGTGATCTTCGGCGGCACCGTAACTTCGGCCCGCGTCTGACGTTCGCGGCGCGACGCTGCCGGCACATCCGCAGTGATGACCAGCGTTGTGAAGCCTGCGGCCTCTGCCCGTCCCAACAGACTTTCCAGAATCTTCATGTCTCGCGGTGGATACAGCTGGAACCAGCCCATGCCCTTCGCCATTGGACCCACGTCTTCAAGCTCGCCAGTACCGACAGTGGACGCCACGTACGGGATCCGCCGAGCCGCCGCGGTACGGGCGAGCGCCTGATCAGCGCCGGGCCAGATCAGGCCGGTAAGGCCCACCGGGGCAATACCGACGGGCAGTTCATATTCGACGCCGAACAGCACAGTGGAAAGGTCAGGGTCAAGAAGGCCTTTGCCGAACTCGGGCGTGAGTAAGACGTCCTGCAGCGCTTCGACGTTGCGCTCCATGGCGCGCTCGGCACCTGTCCCCTGAGCGAGATACTCCCACGCGAAGTGTGGGATTCGCCGCTTCGCGTGCTTCTCAAGGTAGGCGACGCTGGGGAACCGAGTCAGCGGGTCAGCGGCCACGGAACGGGCCTAGTACGGAGACTTTGCGACCTCGAGAAGCTCTGAGCCTTCCTGGCGGGCGTCGACTTCATCGTTGACCAGAAGTCCGATGAGGAATGCTCCCAGCATGCTGCTGGCAATAATGCCGATCGGTGCCAGAATCAAGATGATGATCATGATGATGGTGCCAAGCATGATCAGGCGTCCCCCACCGCAGCGATGGCTTCAATTTCGACGAGAGCCCCGAGTGGCAACGCAGCCACTGCAACGGCGGAGCGCGTCGGGCGGGTGTCGCCGAACTCCTCCATGTAGATGGTGTTCATAACGGCGTAGTCATCCATGTCGACGAGGAAAACCGTGGTCTTGATCACGTTGGAAAGGCTGGCGCCTTCGCTGGCGAGCACGTTGCGCAGATTCACGAAGACCTGGCGCAGCTGGGCTTCAAGACCATCGGCGACGGTGCCATCGTCGATACCAATCTGGCCGGAGGAAAACAGCAGGTTGCCAGACCGGATGATCGGGGTGTACGGGCCAACTGGTTTACTCATGCGAACACCCTAGTGCGCCGCCCGCCCTGAGCACGAGCCTGCAGCAACCGGCCACACCCCTACCCTGCAGCAACCGGCCACACCCCTACCCTGCAGCAACCGGCCACACCCCTACCCTGCAGCAACCGGCCACACCGGATCGTGATCGAACCACGCCCAGGCAGCACCTGCCACCGCAGCAAATACAGCGTCAGACCCGTTGCACGGAGCGCGGTCACTGGTCACGATTTCCACCTCGATGGATGGCGTATCTGAAGCCTTGAGTACGCCGAAGGAGCGAATCGTGAGATCGTGAATCTCACCGTCCGCATCAACGGTTATCGACTCCGACGTCACCCAGCTCCACGCCATGTGCGCAGCGCCGATGGCATAGGAACGAAGCACCACGTCGTCCAGCGCGTGTCCTGCATCAACCTTCACAAGGATGTGGGGCCCAGTCTGGCCCGGGTTCTGTTCCCGTTCGACAATCGACGCCTCAGCAATTCCGCCGTCCGGACTGGTGATCGGGCCGGTTTCTCCGGTCGCAGCGCGCACAAGCGTGAGCGCTTCCACCCAGCCTGCACCGCGCAGCTCAGACGACGTGTCTGGCCCGCTGACATCATGCTCAGTCACAATCAGGCCGGGCGCCACCGCGGCAATCTTTTCGGCAATGCCCTCCGTGCGGACAACGTGAATCTCACCGGACCCGTCGGTGTTTGCTCCGCCGGCCACGGGAGGACGCTTGGCTCCGGTACGGACCGCATCTTCGCGACTCAGTATCAGGCGAACGGGACGACCAAGTTCATCAGCAAGTCGCCGAGCCTCGCCTGCTGCGAAGCCGGACTGCTTGGCCCCGAACGCTCCGCCGTTGGCTAGCATTGATGCGGGCTCGCCGCCGGGCTCACACCACGATACGTCGGTTTCGAGATAGCCGGGCTCAACCCAGTTGGTGGCGAGCGTGGCCGCCCAGCTGCCGGCCGGGACAGCGAGGGGCGGCGCAGCGACGAGCGTGGTCCGCCGGCCCTGCACCTTGCCTGCAGCAGTGCGGGCTTCGGCCAGCGTCTCGCCGACAAGCCAGTTTCCATCGGCACCGCGCAGTGCAACAAGAGCGTCGCCGGGGGCCGTATCAGCGGCAAATCCGCCTTCCCCCCGAGAGACCTCAGGACCGACCCTCTGCGGGACACGACCTTCGATTCCCGCCCGCTCGGCGGCAGCTGACATGTCCCGGGCGGCGTTCAGGTCCCTGCCGGTCTCCAGAGCGTCCCACGCTTCAACGATTGACTGCCAACCGGTACAACGACACATATGGGCCGCCAGCGCCCGCTCGATCTCCATCTGAGCGGCTTCTGGCCTTTTGGCCCGCAGACCCTCGAGCCGAACAACGATGCCCGGTGTGCAGAAGCCGCACTGACTGCCGCCCGTTGCACACAACGCGTTCGACCACGCATCTACCCGCTCGGGGTCCATGCCTTCGAGGGTGGTGATGGCACGCCCGCGAACCCGTTTGACCGGCGTCACGCAGGCCACCCGAGCCTGACCATCCACAAGCACCGTGCAGCAACCACATTGCCCCTGCGGACTGCAGCCGTCCTTGGCGGAGCGGATTCCCACGTGCTCACGCAGTGCTTCGAGCAACGTTGCCGAGTCATCGGGAACCTGCACCTGGGTGCCGTTCACCTCAAACTCAATATTCTGAACGTCGACTTGCGACTCCCCATTGCTTTTCAAGTCGATTTCAGGTTCGGTTCCGCGAGATGTAGACACACCCCAAAGGATAGATTCGTTGTCCATGGGTGATGCAGACGCGCAGCGAACTTCACGGCGGTCGTTTCTGCGACAGGTGGTCCGATCAGCCGCGGGCGTGTCGGCACTCGGCGTCACCTCAACAAGTCTCGCGGCGTGCAGTTCTGCAGGCGAAGCGACCGGCGCAGCGTTGACCGACGCGGCATCCATCGACGTGGACGCTGGACCGCTACTGCTTCGCAACGTATTTCCCGATGGCCTGGGCGGGGGTCCGTCAATCGTGGCCGACACCGGTGCCCAACGGGCAATCTTCGCGCTGCAACGTGACTCCCGGTACCTCGTCGGTGAAGATCTGCCCGACTCCCTTGACGCTGTGCTCACCGACGCTGAGGGCGTCGACCGCACCGTGACACTCCCGGTGCGTGCCGAACAAATCCCGCTCCACTACCTGTCGCTGGTCTTTGAACCATCCGGCTCCGGTCTGTACACACTCTCAGCTGAACTCCAGGGCGAATCGTTGTCCACGCAGTTTGTCGTCTCTCCCATCGACGATGTGCCCCTCGTGCATCCGGGCCAGCCCATGCCGGCGCTGGACTCGCCCACCACATCGAACGCGCAGGGAATAACTCCAATCTGTACTCGTGATCCTGCCTGCAGATTCCACGAGCTCTCCATTGCAGATGCGCTTGATGCAGACAAGCCGTTCATTGTGATGGTCTCCACGCCCGCGTTCTGTTCCACCGGAATCTGCGGACCGACGCTTGAGATTCTCATCAGCGAAGCTGCCACCCAACCCGACCTGAACTTTGTGCACGTCGAGGTTTACAGTGACCCGTCTCAGCTGGGTGCTGTTCCGCAACAGGAGCTTGTCGCACCAACACTGGCCGAACTTGGGATGACGTTTGAACCAAGCCTGATCGCTGTCGGCGAGGACGGCATTGTGCGGGCTCGTCTGGATGCCTCGATGGACCGCCACGACATATCGGCCGCACTCGCCAGCGCAGTTGTCTGAAGCAGACCTCTAACAGCTCAGCGGGCCAAACCTGTGTTGTCGACAGCAGCTGACCCGGTGAGGTGGTCGACCGGCTCGATGGCATTGTCGCCATCGCGCGCGAGTTGAACCCAATCGTCGACAAGCTCGCTAGCGACGGCGGGATCGGTGACTGTTGTGATTGTCAGGCTCATGACGGCGATCCTGTCAGCGACTCGCCGACCAGACCGCGCAAACCCCGGTCGCCTCCAACGCCGCTGACAGTGAGCACACCGACAAAGACAAGCGCAGTTACAACCGCGGCCGGAATCCACGGGATGATCTGCCAGGCCCCCCAACCGGCGCCGCCGGAAATTATCGAGGCCACAAAGATGGGACCGATGTTCAAGAACCCAAGCGGTCGAAGGCCGGGAATGCGAAGCAGCTGGTGCCACAACAGCAGGGTGACAAGGCCTTCGGTAACGACGGTCGTTGCCGCGGCGCCGTTGAAGGACCATCGCGGGATTACCAGGATGTTCAGTGCGATGTTGAACACCAGACCGGCAATGGTAATGAAGGGATAGACCATGTGCCTGCCCGTGGCCACAAGGCCAGTAAACGCAAGAAGGCCGAAGAAGATGAATCCCTCAGACAAAACGAGGGCCCGCGCGGCGTTCGCTCCCTCGACATAGTTGCTGCTGTAGAGCATCTCGATGGCCGCGTTACCAAAGACCGCGAATCCGGTGATGCAAAATCCGGCAATCATCATGAGCAGCTGCGCGCTCTGCTGGGTGACCGTTCGGAACGCACTGATCTCGTCGGGCCAGTGCCGAACCATCGACGCAAGAAGTGACGCCGTGACCGCATACGGCACGATATGCAGCAGGTCGGCGAACTTGTACCCGACGGCATAGGTGGCGACGGCCTCCGGGCCGATGAACTCCTGCAGCATGAGCGAATCGATGCGGTAGTAGGCAATGGCCACCAGCGTGCCGATGGACAGCGGCACCGCCTCCTTCAACATGGGCCACCAGAGAGAGAAGTCGATCTCATAGCGGAACGGCACCAGCCGGTGTGCTCCACGCCATTTCAATGCCAACTCCACCGCCTCGCGCAACACCGCGGGAACCACGAACCAAATCATCGTGCCGCCGCTGAACACGAACGCAACCACCAACGCTGTGGCAGAGAGCTGAGCGATGATCGAGGCAATGGCCACCGGCGTCCAGTTGTCGTGTGCCTGGTAGGCAACTTCGTACGCGCCAGTTGGTGTGGAAATCAGAACAACGAGACAGCCGATGAGTGTGGCCCAACGGATATTGCTGGACTGATCAGAGATCACGACATAGCCAAGCGCCAGGGCAACCGCAAAGACGCCGAGGCACGTGCGCAACATGATGTAGTTGGCGGCGAAACGACCGCGATCACCGCTCTCGTCCATCACGCCAGCCAGCGCGATGCGACCGAGACCCAAATCCGACACGAGCGAGACCAGACCGAGCAGCGCAAACACGAAACTGAACTCGCCGAACTCAGCCTTGGTAAGCGAGCGCACGATCAGCACCGTGCCGAACCATGCAAGGCCCGCGCCTATCAGTCGTCCTATGACAAGGACACGGGTATTCGAAAGGAGAGAGGAGCCGCTCCCGGCCGACCCATCAGAGGGGGACTCGTTGGATGATTGCGCGGGCGACTCGCTCAGGGAATCAGCTGAAGGACTGTCCGCAGCCACAGGTGCGCTGCGCATTCGGGTTGTTGATGGAGAACCCGGTTTCCTGTAGGCCGTCCTTGTAGTCCAATGAGGCACCTTCGAGAAGCATTGCGCTTGAAGCGTCCACAACGACCTTCACGTCGCCCTTTTCGAGGACCTCGTCTTCGTCGTTGAACTCATTGTCGAAGTACATCTCGTAGCTGAATCCGCTGCATCCGCCAGGGCGTACGGCAACGCGAAGAGCGAGACCGTCTTCGTCTTCCTGCTTGATGAGTGCCGAAACCTTATCGGCTGCACTTTCGGTAATCGTGATCACAATGGACCTCCGCATTGGCTGACTGGAGACATTCTAACGGCCCGAGGGCCGCTACCGGACCTCGAATGGTCTTGCGAACCACGTGTCAATCAGGCTGGCAGCTGGGACACCAGTAGGTGCTTCGACCCTGAACGCCGTGGACCCGGCGTCGAATTGGAGTGTCACACGCTCGACACGGCTTGCGATCACGGCCGTATACCGCCAATCCGCCCGGCACTGTGGTGCGCTGCACGGTGGTGAGATTCGCTCTGAGCTGCTTCGACGCCGTCCGCAGGAGCCGATGACGGCCGTCTTCATCCAGCGTGCCGATGAGCGCAAACGGCGAGAGTCGGTTCGCCCACAACGCCTCGCTCTTGTAGACGTTGCCGATGCCGCACACGATGCGTTGGTCCAAAAGCGCCTCTGCCAGCGATTGCGAAGGGTCGCCGAATCGGGCGAACCGGCGGACCGCTTCGGCGAGGTCCGCGTCGTCCCGACAGAGGTCAGGGCCCAGATGATCCACTGGTGACGGCTTCGCACTCTGCTCATGAAAGGTCTCCACCACAGGGGCCGAGAAGCAGACGGCAATCCAGTCGCCTGCGTCAACCAGGGCGCGCACCAGATAACGCGGCTTCTGCCACCGTTCCCCTGCCCGATACAAATGCCACGATCCCGACATCTTCATGTGCGTGCGGAGCACGAGACCACCCGCGAAGCGAATGAGAAGATTCTTGCCAACTGCTTCCACCGCGGTGATTTCGACGCCCACCTTCGGCCGATCGCCAAGAAGGCGCTGGGCCTCAAACCGGACGAGTGTCTTCCCCTCCAACGCCGGACGCAACCGGGCGGCCGTCCGATGAATTGTGTCTCCCTCGGGCATGTCTGTCTCTTGTTCCGTCCTGCGTCCGGAAGCGTTGGCACGCAGCACCGGGTAACGCGCACATAACTCGGAACCGCAGGGTAGGTGAGGTGATCCCTCTGGCGAAAATCGTTCGGCCTTTTTGAGGCACTGTCGTATGTTCACTCTCATGGAATGGTCCACAGAGGTTGGCGAAGCAGACTGGTTCCTCGATGAGTTGGCTGGATGGGACAACCTGAATGTGGGCCGCTTTGTGCCGTCTTCGCTGCCCGCAATCGGGCGCCTGTTCCATCCTGTCGAGACGGACCGACCAGAGGCCCACTGAGGAAGTTGCGCGGAAGGTTGAACGAGCTGACGGCCAAACGCATACCCGGCGTGGGCATCGCACCGACGCACATCATCAACGGTCCGCGCATCGCCACGCCCAATCGTGGGCATCTACTGATGCAGGGTTCGTTGAGCAACCTCAACCAGGCGGCAGCGCTGATCGACAATCAGACACCCAACCTGTGGTGGCCGCAGGACCGCGCCTGGTTCGTCGCCAGCGAGATCGACTACAGCTGGACCTACGTCGCCGGAAGCCACGAGATGCTCGCCGCACTCATGGATCACCCGAAACTGGAAGTCCTCCAAGCCGAACGCCACCACGGCTGCACTGCCAACGCCGACACCCTCAACACGTAACTTCGACACGATGTCAGACACTGTTCGTTCGTGCCGACACAGTCTGGCGTCGGATACACGTTCGTGTGTGATTCGGGTGATTATCTGCGGGTGAGCCAGTCCCGGTAGGTGCGATGGCCCGTGTCGCATTCGGCCGGAACGAAGATGCCGTCGAGCGCTTCGCGCATGACACCAAACTTCGGGACCGCAATCGTGCGACCTACCGAACCGGTGACTTCCCTGCACACCTCGGCCATGTCATCGATGGTCATCACCGTGGGACCAGCGAAGTCCTCAACCTTGCCGGACGGACCAGCTTCCACGAGACCAACGAGGCGGGCTGCCAGATCCATTGGATCAACCGGCTGAAAAGGCGCATCGCCCGGAAGCGGAACGACAGGCAGCTTCAGGAACCGATGGATGGCTGAGTAGAACTGCGTGCTGCGTTGCACGGTGAAACCGAGACCAGGGATGTCGCCGAGTCCACGCTCGGCTTTGCTCTTCACCTTGTAGTACGGGAATCGACTCTTGTCGGAACCGACGACGGACACGTAGGTCATCGGCGTTTCCGTCTCGGTGCAGGCATAGGCGACGTTGGTTGTTCCGTCAAGGTCCACGGTTCGACGAAGCGGATCAGTGGCGAGGTGCACAACAGCGTCAACCATGCGGACCGCCTTGTCCACATCGTTGCGGATGCGCACATCCGCGCCGAGTACATCGACGCCCGAGGGCACATCAACCTCGGCACCTTCACTGATCATCGCCAGCACACTGTGCTGACGGGTCATCAATCTCTCGACGAGGTGTTGGCCCAACTCACCGTTGGCTCCGGTGACCAGAATTCGCGACATGGCCTCAAGCTATCAAGTGCGCCAGGTCCAACCTTTGTAGCTGCGTGTGAAGCCGGCGGCTTTCAGTGTCTGGATCACCGGAGACTGGTCTGCCGGCTCGCCGTCGATCTTGGCAATCTCCAACTTTCGAATGCGTTTCGCGGCCACCAGATCCTTCAGCGCATTCACCCAGTCGCTGTTCGCGTCGCCTACAACTTCGAAGGTGACCAGGCTGCGGCCGCCGCGCTCCAGGAACGCAACCGCCTCACCTTCTGCGACGACAACGTATGCACCAGCGGCTCGGGCGGGCCTACCGCTTGAAGCTGGCCACGGGAGCGACGCCCCGAATGGCTGGCCCGGGTCGGTTGCAGCGAGAGCAATGGGTTTCACCTCGTCAGGACGCAAGCGCCGGCCGCGTAGCCTGTCCACCGCTCCAGGCAGAGCGAATTGCGCCGCTCCAAGGCCAGACACGAAGTAGCCGCGACGGACCTTGCCCTGCTCCTCAAGCGCCTTGAGCACCGGGTACACGCCAGCGAATCCACCCTGAGCGCCTTCGCCGAGCGCTGCCTCACGAGTCAGCACGCCGTATCGTTCCAGCAGTTGAAGCGCTCGGGCATGGGCCGCCTCGGTGGCCGACGGTTGCGGCAACAGACTGGGCGCAACAAGCGACCAACGACCCGCCGCCGCCGGAGGACCAAGTGCGCGCACCCGACCAGGTTTCGATCTGCCCTTGCGTTGCGTTGCCCTGGTGGTGGTGCCGCCCTTCAGTAGCGCTCGAAGCGGAGCGAGCGAATCATTCGTGACCTCCCCCGCCCAGACCAGATCCCACAACGCAGCCAGCACGGTGGCATCGTCGTAGGGAACCTCGGCGTCGGCGCAGGCCTGGACGAGCTCACCCCAGAAGCTGGCACCACGCGCCGCAAGGTGGGCACGAATGGCGTCGTGTTCAGGGTGGTCGGGCGGTTCATCAACTGGTGAAACGAACAGGCGAGCCTGATCCCGGTACACGAGTCGGACCCTGCCATCTCGCTGACCAATGGATCCGGCGCCCACCCACATCACTTCGCCCGCGGTGCAGAGTGCATCGAGATCGGACGGGTTGTATTCGGCCATCCGGGCCGGGAGGATGTCGGATTCGATGACGGAGACCGGCAATGCTGCTCCCTGCAGAATGCCGATGACTTCCACCAGACCGTCGAGTCCCCGACGCTTCACCCCGACGCCCTGCCAGTTCGGAAGAAAGCGCGCAAGCGCGTCTCCTTCAACGGGTTCAACTTCTTTGCGAAGTGCAGCCAGAGATTGACGGCGGAGTCGCCGAAGCACTTCGGGTTCGACCCACTCCCGATCGCTGCCGTCTGGTCGGAACTCACCACGGAGCAGCCGACCGCTGCGTTCAAGATCTTCGAGCGTTGCGAACGCTCGGTCAGGGCTGACCCCAATGCGCTGTGATACCTGGGACGCGAGGAACGGCCCGTGCGTGTGAGCGAACCGCATGACCAGCTCATGCAGCGGCTGGTCGATTGGATCAGTGAAGGCAGCCGGCAATCCCATTGGGATGGCAACACCTACGGCGTCACGCAACTTCGCCGCATCTTCGGCCGCAGCCCAATGACTCTCTCCGGCCAACGCCACTTCGATGATGCGGCGACCGTCGGCGAGTTCTGCGAGAAGTGGCTCTGGGTTCACGCCCTCAGCGATGCGGGCGTCGAGTTCGAGACGAGTGAGCGGGCCGAGTTCGCGGAGCACGTCATGCAATTCGTCGGCGTCACGAGCCTGGCGGAACGACACCAGTCGCTGCAGTTCCAGCTCGAGATTCGCGAGCACGTCAGCATCAAGCAGCTCGCGCAGTTCTTCAGAGCCGAGCAGCTCGCGCAACAGATCCTTGTCGAGCGCAAGCGCGGCAGCTCGACGCTCGGCCACCGGCGCATCCCCCTCGTACATGTAGACGGCAATCCACCCGAACAGCAATGACTGCGCGAAGGGCGACGCCTTTGGTGTCTCCGAAACAACAAGACGGATTGACCGATCATCAAGGCCGGTGAGCACTTCCTTCAGTGCAGGAAGGTCGAAGACGTCGTTGATGCACTCGCGCACGGTTTCCAACAGGATCGGGAAGTCCGGATACTTCACTGCCGTGGCCAGCAGATCGGCCGATCGTTGACGTTGCTGCCACAGCGGTGTGCGTTGACCGGGGCGACGCCGCGGGAGCAGTAGTGCCCGGCCCGCGGCTTCGCGAAAGCGAGAGGCAAAGAGTGCGGAGTCCGGCAGCTGAGAGATAACGATGTCTTCGATGTCTGCCGGATGAATCAGAAGCGACTCGATAGGCAGGTCGTCCATGGAATCGGGAAGCCGAATGACGATGCCGTCGTCGCTCCAGATCATCTCCGGATCGCTGCCGTACTCTTCGCGCATACGAGAGCGCAGGGCCATGGCCCACGGGGCATGCACGCGGGCACCGAACGGCGTATGAATACAGACGCGCCAGTCCCCAATCTCATCGCGGAAACGCTCCACGACAACGGTGCGATCATCCGGGACCGCTCCGGTTGCTTCCTCCTGATCAGCGATGTAATCGATGAGGTTCTTTGCGGCCAGGGCGTCGAGACCAACCTCGGCCTGCAGCCAAGCCACCGGGTCTTCGTGTTCGCGAACATCCCGCACGAAGGCACCCATGGCGCGGCCGAGTTCAATGGGCCGGCCGGGACCATCGCCGCGCCAAAAGGGCATCTTGCCCGGCTGTCCCGGCGCCGGTGTGACGATGACGCGCTCAAAGGTGATCTCCTGAATGCGCCATGTGCTCGCCCCCAGCAGGAATACTTCACCCGGTCGACTCTCGTAGACCATTTCCTCGTCAAGCTCACCCACTCGCGTGCCGTCAGGCATGAACACGCCGAAGAGTCCACGATCAGGGATGGTGCCGGCGTTCGTCACCGCCAGACGTTGCGCGCCTTTGCGACCGCGCACCACTTCTTCCACCCGGTCCCAGACGACGCGAGGGCGCAGCTCGCGGAACTCTTCAGACGGATAGCGCCCGGCAAGAAGATCCAGCACTCCGTTGAACACATCATCGGAGATCTCGGCGAAGTTCGCACTGCGCCGAACCAGCCTGCGCAGATCTTCGGTGGGCCAGTCGTCCATGGCGGTTATGGCGACGATGTGCTGGGCCAGGACGTCCAGCGGATTCCGCAGGTAGTGGGTCTCCTCGATCAGACCCTTCTGCATGCGATCCACCACCACGGTGGCTTCGAGAAGATCCGCCCGATGCTTCGGGAACAGTTTGCCTCGGCTCGCTTCGCCCACCTGGTGTCCAGCACGGCCAATGCGCTGGAGACCACGAGCCACCGAGCGAGGCGACTCCACCTGAATGACAAGGTCAACCGCACCCATATCGATGCCCAGTTCCAGCGAACTGGTGGCGACAAGACCGTCGAGCGCTCCAGACTTCAACTGGTCTTCAATCTCGAGGCGCTTCTCTCGCGAGATTGATCCGTGGTGAGCGCGGACCGTGACGTTGGACTCCTCGGCTGTGCCATGGCCCGACGCATGTGGAGGCAGCACCTGACCCTTGTACTTCTCGACGCTGGATTTCTCGAAGCTGGAACCCTCGATGCGCTCGGGCAGCAGAGCAGGGTCCGCATCTTCGGCTCGTTCATCGGAGAGCTCGTTGAGGCGGGTGGCAAGACGTTCGCTCATGCGGCGGGCGTTCACGAAGATGAGCGTGGAGGTGTGCTCCTCAATCAGATCCAGCAGTCGGGGATGAATGGATGGCCAGATGCTGCGTCGCACTGGGCCGGCAGAGGCCGGACCGCTCATCGGTTCGTCGACAACCTCGCCGAGTTTCGCCATGTCCTCGACGGGAACGATCACCTCGATGTCGAGCTCTTTGCGAATGCCGGTGTCGACGATGGAAACCGGGCGCCACGCTCCGTCGTCGTTTCTGCCGCCGAGAAAGCGCGCAATTTCTTCGAGTGGACGCTGCGTGGCGGACAGGCCGATGCGTTGCGGCGGCTTCTCGGTCAGTTCCTCAAGACGTTCCAACGTGAGTGAGAGGTGCGCGCCGCGTTTCGTGCCTGCGACTGCGTGGATCTCGTCGATGATGACCGCTTCGACGCCGGCAAGCGTTTCCCGGGCACGCGAGGTCAGCATCAGGTAGAGCGACTCGGGTGTGGTGATGAGAACGTCCGCCGGGTGTTTCAGCATGCGGCGACGCTCGTCCTGTGGCGTGTCTCCGGTGCGCATTGCGCTGGACGGCTGTTGGGTGGCGATGCCAAGACGTTCCGCTGCGAGCGTCACACCCTTGAGTGGACTGCGCAGGTTTTTCTCGACATCGACAGCCAACGCACGTAGCGGCGAGATGTAGAGGATGCGGGTACGCGGTTCGTCAGGCGGCGTTGGATTAGCGACCAGTTGGTCGATTCCCCAGAGGAACGCAGCGAGAGTCTTGCCGGATCCGGTGGGCGCAAGGATCAGCGTGTTGTCGCCTTTGGAGATTGCATCCCAACCCTGTACCTGGGCTTCGGTGGGCGCGGGAAACGATGTCGTGAACCACTCACGAACCGCAGGAGAAAACTGATCTAGCGCCACCGTGCCACGTTACTCAGCAAACTCTGAGTCAAGGCCGCTGAAAGAGCCGACCTCCGGCGAACAATCAGGCTGCGGCGGGCGCTGCCGCAAGCGCGGCACCATGAGGTCCTCGTCGTTGGATGCTGAAAATCGGTCACTGCTCTCTTCGGTTGCGTCGTCCACGCTGCGAGTGCCTCAGCGAAGGAAGTCGGGCAGGTCGCCGGTGTGGATGAGACTGAGACGACGGGTGGCGCGTGTAACTGCGACGTAGAGCGAGCGCAGTGGCTGCGGTTCCTCGGCGAGTATCCGTGCCGGTTCGACCACAATGGCCGAATCGATCTCCAGGCCCTTCACCATCGACACGGCGATGATGGAGACCTCACGTTCCAGGGCGCCCTGATAGCTCAATCCATGACGGATCCCAGCCTCAGTCAGCGCAGCAGACAGCTCGGCGACCATCGAATCGGTAGCGATGACGGCAATGTTGCCGGCGCCAATGGCATCACGTTCGAACGCAATTGCGTCGATCATGGCGCGCGCGGAGGAAGCGGCATCCTCAACTCGCACCATGCGCGGTTTGTCGCCGTCCTCGCGAACCGCGATCGGCGCTTTGAGGTTGGGAGCCGCCTTCGCAAGAACCCTGGCGGCGAGTTGCATGGTGGGGCCCGGCAGTCGGTAGCCGACGGTCAATTCCACCTGGCGGGCTGCCTTTTGCGGCAGATGCTCCAGGACCGAATCCCAGTTGTCGTGCGCCCATGCTGATGTTGCCTGGGCGATATCACCGACAACGGTCATCGATCCGTTCAACGAACGACGGCTGACCATGCGCAGTTGCATCGGCGAAAGATCCTGTGCCTCATCGATCACGATGTGGCCATAGGTACGAATCTCATCCGCTGTCTTCTGTCCGGGTCGCGCCCCGAGATGCGCTCGGGCTTCGTCGAGAATTGGCACGTCGTGCTGCGTCCAGATGACCTCTTCGTGAAAGGTGCGGGCCCGGTACAACCTGTCGAGCTCTTCATCGCTGAAGTACTTCTGACCTGCGGAGCGCAACAGCGCACGGGAGCCGAACAGATCATGGACCAACTGGGCAGGCGTGAGCACCGGCCACATCCATTCGAGGGTCTCGCGAATCTGCTCATTGCGCAGTAGAGACTCTTCGAGTTCCTCGGGGTCAGTGTCTTCGGAACGACTGCTCGCAGCCAGAGCTTCAAAGACCTCTTCAACCACAAACTTGCGGCCATGATTATGGTTCTGCGAGCGACGCCGTGCCGACGCAATGATGTCGCGGCTCTTCTCCACGGAGAGTCGAAGACGCTCCACGCCGACGCCTATGACGAGATCTTCGCGCAACGGCCGTTGTCGATCGCGTGCAGCGCGCCGAACCAGCTCCGTCATGCGCAGATCACCTTTGACCCGGGCGACTGACTGCAAATCTCCGCCCTGTACTCGAACGCTAGGCACAAGGTCGCCGAGCACCATCGTCTCAACGCCCGATTCACCAAGTGCGGGGAGGACCTGTTCGATGTAGGTGAGGAAGAGGCGGTTTGGGCCAAGCACGAGAACGCCCTGGCCGGCAAGCGGGAACCTGTGGGTGTACAGCAGGTACGCAGCTCGGTGAAGGGCGACGACCGTCTTGCCGGTTCCGGGTCCGCCCTGGGCCACGAGGATGCCAGACAGCGGCGAGCGGATTATCTCGTCCTGTTCACCCTGGATGGTGCCAACGATGTCGCCGAGCTTGCCCGTTCTTGCCGTCTCCAGCACAGTGATGAGCGTTTGTTCGCCTGTGAGACCCCTGGTGCTTGCGGGCAGCGGTGCTCCTTCGCCGAAGTACTCATCTTCGATGCCAAGAAGCTCCCTGCCGCGAGTGGCGAAGTGTCGACGCATCGAGAGACCCATGGGGGCCACACCTGTGGCGCGGTAAAAGGGCTCAGCAATCGGCGCACGCCAATCCACCACCATGGGGTCGTGGTCTTCGTTCCACACTGCGACTCGGCCGATGTAGAAGGTGTCGCCACCAAGATGGCTGTTGCCATAGCGATCACCGTCAGAGCGTTCGTCCCTGGCGGGTTGATCGATGCGTCCGAAGATCAGCGATTGGTCGCCGATGTCGATGAGATCCAGCCGATTCTGCACAGAATCGGAGATGACATCGCGTTCAAACCGGGCCTGGTGTGTTCCGCCGCGACCGGATTCCACATGCCCGCGCACCGACTGCGCCTTGATGCGGGATTGCTCCAGCAGGCGATGGGCATTCTCGATGTAAGCCTGTTCGGCTGAGAACTCGGGGTGGATAACCGGTCTCCTTGGATCTTGCGGAGCCATTTTCGGCGGATATCCACGCTATCGACGCCGCCAGCCTTCGAGACGGCGCGCCGCTCCGCATGAGCAATGTCGTTGAGCGCCTGCAACTTGTAACGATGTGTCTGACACCGTGCGCCTGAGCGTCGGTCGAAAGGACAGCAGTCAAAGAACAGCAGTTAAAGAACAGCAGTTAAAGAAGAGCAGTTAGAGAAGAGGGTCTTTTCGGGCCTCCGTCACGCTCGCCATGACGGCGATGGCGAGGATGCCGAAGATCACCGCCAACGAGGCGCCAATCGGGATGTGGTACCAGGGTGTGATCGCCAATTTGATTCCGACGAACAGCAGAATTGCCCCGAGCGCGAGCGACAGGTAGCTGAAGCGGTCCTTGGCGTCTGCGAGCAGGAAGTACATGGCACGCAGACCCATAATGGCGAACGCGTTCGCCGCCAGGATGATGAACGGATCGTTGGCCACGCCAAAGGATGCGGGAACGGAGTCGACGGCAAAGATGACATCGGTTGTTTCCACCACAATCAACGCAGCAAACAGCGGTGTTGCCGCCCGCCTGCCATTTTCGATGGTGAAGAATTTCTGTCCGTCGAGCTCATTGGTCACTGGCATCACTTTGCGAAGAAGGTCCAGCCCTCTGGTGGAGCCCTCATCCTCGTCATGGTTTCGGTGCCGGATGATCTTGATGCCGGTGTAAATCAGGAACACACCGAAGAAGACCAGAACCCAGCTGAACCTACTGACCAGACCTGATGCGGCGGTGATGAAGATTGTGCGAAGGGCGAGCGCTCCGAAGATGCCCCAGAACAGGACCCGGTGCTGGTACTTGACCGGAATGGCCATGGCGCTGAACAGCAGGGCCCAGACGAACACGTTGTCGATGCTCAGCGACTTCTCGGTGATGTAGACACCGAGGTACTCACCGGCCGCGGAGGCGCCGAACTGCCACAGCATGAAGACTGAGAAGCTCAGACCGCAGAACACCCAGAATGCCGACTCCTGGGCTGCTTCCTTGAAGGTGGGTGCATGGGCTTCGCGGTGACGCCACAGATCGATGCCGAGGAGCACGAAAATTGCGACCCCAAGCAAAACCCACGTCCATACCGGGGTGACGATGTCCACGAAGTCGGTCTTGTCCGACTCGACAGCGAAGACAGACGCAAGATTGACGGCAGGAAATGACGTGTCGAACAGCACCGGACCATTCAATCGGTATCGGAGACGAAATCGGGCACACTATCGACGTGGTCGATCTCACAAATTCCGCATTTCTTCGAGCCTGCCGGGGCGAAGCCGGTGATCGTGTGCCTGTCTGGTTCATGCGGCAGGCGGGCCGTTCGCTGCCTGAATACAAGGCTGTGCGCGGCGAAGGCTCAATTCTGAACGCCATCGCAGACGCTGATCGGGCCACCGAGATCACGTTGCAACCTGTGCGCCGCTACGGGGTTGACGCAGCGATTCTGTACAGCGACATCGTGACGCCTATCCACGCGGTTGGTTTCGGTATTGACATCAAACCTGGGGTCGGCCCGGTCACGGACACGCCGTTTCGCAGTGAAGCTGACCTCGAACGGCTGCGTCCGTTGGAGCCTGACGTTGACACGCCGTATGTGATTGAGACCGTGAAGAACCTTGTTGCTGAGTTGGATATCCCGCTCATTGGATTCGCAGGCGCGCCGTTCACTGTGGCCAGCTATCTCATCGAGGGCGGCCCGTCGAAGAACCACGCGAAGACGAAGGCACTCATTCTTGAAGACCCGGAGCTCTGGGCCCGGCTGCTTGATCGCCTGGCCGACATCGCCATTGCTTCGCTGCGTTCACAGGTTGACGCCGGCGCATCCGCAGTGCAGCTGTTTGACAGCTGGGCCGGCAATCTGTCGCCGTCGATGTATCTGCAAGCCGTCATGCCTGCCAGCCAGAAGATCTTCGCCGCGGTTGAAGATCTCAACGTCCCCCGCATCCACTTCGGAGTGAATACGGGCGAGATCCTGCCGCTCATGGCGCAGGCTGGAGCGAACGTGGTGGGCGTCGATTGGCGCACACCGCTGAGCAGGGCCCGCGCCAGGCTGGGCGACGACATCACCATCCAGGGCAACCTCGACCCGGCCGTTTGCCTGGCATCCTGGCCAATCGTGGCCGAAGAGGTGCGCACCGTTTTGCGCGAGAATGGTGGCCATCCCCGTCACATCTTCAACCTCGGACACGGTGTCCTTCCCGAGATCGATCCCGGCATCCTCGAACAGGTTGTTGCGCTCGTTCACGAGGAAGGTCGCGCCGACGGCGGCCCGGGGGCAGACCTCGAATGAGTGACCGCATCGCCATCATCGGCGGCGGAATCACGGGTTTGGCAGCGCTGCACGAACTGCGCGTGCAGGGCCACGACGACGTCGTTCTGCTGGAAGGCAGCGAGCAGTGCGGCGGAAAGATCCGCACATCTGAGTTCGTCAACCAACTCATCGACGAAGGGCCGGACGCGTTCCTGGCTCGCGTGCCGTGGGCTCTCGATCTTGTTGAAGAACTCGGGCTCACCGATCAGATGATCTCGCCGAGCACGGGCCGCGCATTCATCTGGTCCGATGGCAACCTCCACCCAATCCCCCGTCCGAACGTGCTCGGTATCCCACTGGAGCCTGAAGCAGCCAGCGGGCTGCTTTCTGAGCAGGCCATTGCGGATCTTGAAGCTGACATGAATCGCGCCGAACCAGACCCGGTTCGCAACGATGACACCGTTGGCTCACTGGTACGACGCCGCCTCGGGGACGAGGTCTTTGACAAGCTCGTGAATCCGCTACTTGGAGCAATCAACGCCGGCGACCTCGACAACCTTTCGCTGCAGGCCACCTCACCACAGATTGCGTCTGCAGCGGCAAGCAATCCGAGTCTCGTCCATGGTCTCCTCAGTCAGCGAGCCGACCGCGATCCGGACGCGCCGCTCTTCCACTCTTTCCCCGACGGCATGGGCCGATTGGTCAACGAACTCGTGGCTCGCCACGCCGACTTCATCCAGACTCGCTCAAGCGCAGTTGACATCGCCTCGAAGCGGCGCAATCTCAAGGTCGAGGTAAGCGGTGGCGATTCGGTGAGCGCTGACGCAGTGATCCTCGCCACACCCAGTTTCGTGTCCGGTCCACTCGTTGGCGAGTGGGCCCCCGCAAGCAGCGCCTATGCCGAGACCGAGTACGTCAATGTCGTCAAGGTCACGCTGTCCTACGACAAAGACGACGTTGATCCCGATCTCATTCGCGGCGGCAGCGGATTCCTTGTGCCGCGATCACAGAGCCCGATCATCACGGCATGCACCTGGTTCAGTTCCAAGTGGAGCCACCTCGACGATGGTGAACAGGTCATTCTGCGAGCGTCACTTGGTTCAGCTGGCGCAGACGCAGTTTTCAATGCCCGCGACGCGGACATCATGGGGACCGTCAAGTTGGACCTCAGCGAGACGATGGGAATCTCAGCAGAGCCACGCTCGGTCCGCATCACCCGCTGGCCTCGGGCCTTCCCCCAGTACTCCCCCGGACACATGGCACGGGTCGAAACAATCCGCAACACACTTCATGGTGAGAAAATCTTCCCGGCTGGCGCTGCACTTGATGGCATTGGCGTTCCGTCGTGCATCAAATCAGGCCGCGAAGCTGCTCGCCTGGCACTCGCAAGCACCTGAGGACATCTTCGGAATATCCTTTCAGGGCCATCGGGTTGAAGCCGATGCAGGTCTGCCCGACCGTCCACTGCCTCTGAGGAGTCACCCATGAAAATCGATCTTTCAGATCCGGCGAAGGCTCTACTGGCAAAGAAGGGCGGCGTTATGGCCGTGGACTTCATCAAGGCGGTCGGTTGAGGCAAGGTCGCTGAGGTGTCGGTCGACACCAACACACGTGGCAAAAACCTCACTCCGTACCGTCGGTTCCGGATCGACGACGTGGAGATTCTGATCCCCCGACAGCTCACACAAATGGCCCAATCCATGAGCGTGGATGTTGCCGGTGGTTTTCGTAAGAAGCTTGCGGTGCAGTTTTCAGACGGCACCGACAGCTGCGCCATCTGAGACGGTTATGCAGGCCGAACGACTACGTTCGATCTGTGCGTGAAACGCTGAGCCGCCCGGGCGGGACATCATGATGGGAAGCTGGCCGGTTCGCCGGTTCGGATCGGTCGTCGCTGGGCTCCTTGTCGCGTTTTCGCTGCCGCCGTGGGGATGGTGGCCCCTTGCGTTTCTTGGCATTGGGCTTTTCGACCAGGTGCTTGCCTGGAACGAGGACGACGATCCTGTCTTCAGCCGACTTCGCTTCAAGCAGGGCTTCCTGTTCGCAGTGGCCTGGATCGTGGTTGCAAACATATGGGTGATCGACCTGTCCATCCCGGGCTACATCATGTTCGGCCTGCTGGTGCCGCTGTTCTACGCCGTGGCGATGGCCCTGGTGCCCACATCATCGGATATCTGGCGCCGCGTAGGTCTGGTCAGCGTTCTGGTCCTGGTGGCTGTGGCCAGATGGAGTTGGCCATTCGGTGGCGTTCCGCTTGCAACCCTGGCGATGACGCAAGCCGATGCACCTCTCGGCCCAACGGTTCGTACCTTCGGGACGCTCACACTCGTAGCGCTCGTCGGGACGGTCGGCGTCGGGGTCTCTGCACTCATCGACCGTCACTGGAATGTTGCGAAGGCTGTGGCCGCTGTCGTGGTGGCGATCTCCTTCCTCACCCTCGTGGCCCCCAGCGGTTCCCCAATTGGATCGCTCGATGTTGCCATCGTGCAGGGAGGCGGCCCACAGAACACCCGCGCAATCTTCACCGACTCCCGCGACGTCTTCGATCGGCATGTGGCCGCCACCCGGCTGATAGAGGGTGAGGTTGACGTGATCGTCTGGCCGGAGAACGTGGTGGATTCCCGGGGCCTCATTGCGGACAACGTCGAACACGCAGAGATGATCGCGCTCGCTCAGGAGATGGGAGCGCCAATCATTCCGGGACTGACCGAGACGTTCGGCGGCGACGATCCGTACTACACGAATGCGTCGATCTTCCTGGACGAGAATGGTGTCACGCAGGACCGCTACGACAAGGTTCGCATCGTGCCCTACGGCGAGTATGTGCCGCTGCGCTGGCTGGTGGAGTTTGCGGCACCCGCGGCACTGCCATCTCGTGACGCTCGTCCGGGGACCAGGGCCGCCGTCCTCGAAACCGAACTCACCACGATCGGCGTCAGCATCTCGTGGGAGATCTTCTTCGATACCCGGGCCAGAGATGCCATCCAGAATGGCGGCACCATTCTGCTCAACCCCACAAACGGATCGTCCTACTGGCTCACGATTGTGCAGAGCCAACAGATCGCTTCGTCACGACTGCGAGCGATGGAGACCGGACGCTATGTGCTGCAGGCTGCGCCCACAGGTTTCAGCGCCATCGTCACGCCGCGCGGCGACGTGATCGACCGCAGCGGTGTGAGCGAACAGAAGGTGATTCAGGGCACCGTCGAACTCCGCGAAGGAGTCACCTGGGCCGTCCGCTGGGGACGCACACCCATGCTGCTCGTCGCCCTGCTCGCGTTTGTGCTCACGCTTGGCATGAGCCGCACCGGTATCCGCCGAGACTGATTACATCTCATTACATCTGACTACGTCTGCCGAGATTGACCGCTATCTCGCCGTCAGATCGGTCCACTGGGAACCCGCGCCAGCCTGACCAGCTATACAGAACGCATGCAGTTCAGCATTGTCGGCCCTGGCCGAGCCGGCGGGTCCTTTGCCGCAGCCCTCATCTCGGTCGGGTGGACGCACGTTCGCACCTATGGCCGATCAGATGATGTGCGCCTCGCCGCGCAGCATGTGGACCTCATCCTGCTCACCGTGCCCGATGGCGTCATCGCGACCGTGGCCAATCTGATCGAGCCCGATCGCGCCGTGCTCGTACATGTCGCAGGGTCCCAAACACTTGACGTTCTTGGTGCGCACGAAAGGGTCGGCTCTGTCCATCCGCTCATGACGCTGTCTGACGCATCCGCTGGAGCCGACCGATTGCTTGACAACTGCGCGTACGCAATCGCCGGTGACGAGATCACCCGGAGCATGGTCGACGCGCTCGGTGGGCGCGTATTCGAAGTGGCCGACGAGGACCGGATGGGCTACCACGCCACCGCTGCGGTGGCTTCGAACCATCTCACCGCTCTTGTCTCGCAGGTGGAACGCATGTCCGCTCAGGCTGGCCTTCCGGCCGACGCCTTCCACCAGCTCATGCGCGTCTCGCTTGAGAACGCCTTGGACCTGGGAGCAGAGGCGGCTATCACCGGACCGGCATCGCGGGGCGATTGGGACACCGTGCGCGGCCACCTCAGCTCGCTGGGTGAGGCTGACCGTAAGCTGTACCTGGTTCTTGCTGCGGAAGCAGCTGGACTCGCCGGACAAGCACCACCCGAGGACATCATCCCAGCATGACCACCAGCGACACCACCAGCGGCACCACCAGCGACACCACTGTAAAGATCCCCACGGAGATCGTCACGATCTCCACCGTCGAAGAACTCCGATCGGTACTTACTGCGCACCGCTGTGCAGGGCGCGACATTGGCTTCGTCCCCACCATGGGTTTTCTTCACGACGGCCATGCATCACTGATGCGAGCGGCCGCGGCCGACAACGACGTGGTCGTCGCCAGCATCTTTGTGAACCCGCTGCAGTTCGCACCCGACGAAGACCTTGATGACTACCCCCGGGACCTTGTGCGTGACACGGCACTCGCCGAGGCCGCTGGCGTCCACTACCTCTTCACGCCGAACCGGGACCAGATGTATCCCATCAAGCCGGTTGCAACCACCATCAACGTGGGCGGGTTGTCCGAGGGTCTTGAAGCCGCAACTCGGCCAACGCACTTCGGCGGTGTTGCCACGGTCGTCACAAAGCTGTTCAGCATTGTTGGAACGTGCACGGCCTACTTCGGCGAGAAGGACTACCAACAGCTCGCCATCATTTCCCGCATGGTGATTGACCTGTCACTACCGGTCATGATTGTGGGTTGCCCCATCATTCGAGAAACCGACGGCCTGGCCATGAGTAGTCGCAACACCTACCTCGAAGGCGCCGATCGCAAAGCCGCAACGGTGCTTCGCAGAGCTCTCGACATCGGCATAGCTTCCATTGAGGATGGCGAACGCGACCCCGACCTCGTCATGGCCGACATGGCCGCAGTGATCATGGAAGAGCCTCTCGCCGGTCTTGACTACGTCGCTGTCGTTGACTCCGCCAGCCTCGAACAGCCCGAGACGCTGTCCGGCGAAATTCGCCTCCTGATTGCAGCTCAGGTTGGACGCCCCCGACTCATCGACAACTGCGGCGTAACCGTCCCAGAATGACGCTCCCTGCGAACTCTGTCTGAAACTCCGCCGTCGAGATGATTGACTGGTAAGCGTGACGCGAAAGAAAACTGTCCCGGGCCTCCGCGCTTCAAAGCGCCGCGATGGCGACGATCCGATTGTGATGGTGACCGCTTACGACGCGCCCGGCGCGCGGGTGGCCAGTGAGGCAGGCGTCGACATTGTCCTCGTCGGCGACTCGGTGGGCATGGTCGTCCTCGGCCACAGTGACACGATGCAGGTGACTGTCGATGACATGGTCCACCATGTGAAGGCCGTGGCGAATGCCCGACCCGACGCCTTGATTCTGGCCGACATGCCCTGGATGAGTTTCCACGTCTCAGTCGAAGACACCGTTCGCAATGGTGCCAGACTGGTTCGGGCTGGGGCTCAGTGCATCAAAATGGAGGGTGGCACGAAACGCATACCCATGATTCGGGCAGCGGTGTCAGCAGAGATCCCTGTGGTTTCGCACCTGGGTCTTACCCCGCAGAGCTTCAACATGATGGGCGGCTTCAAGGTGCAGGGCCGGGAGAAGGACGCTGTCGACGTTCTGGTTCGCGAAGCGCTGGCTGTGCAGGAGGCTGGCGCGTTCATGGTGCTCATCGAAGGCGTCCCCGACATCGTCGGCACCATGGTGACAGAAGCCCTTGACGTCCCCACCATCGGCATCGGCGCTGGTGCTGATTGCGACGGCCAGGTCCTCGTCTTTCACGACATCATCGGGCTGGAAAACCGGTTCAAGCCCAAGTTCGTTCGCCGCTTCGGGGCCGCCTTCGATGACCAGGTTGATGCAATCGGACAGTATGCGGATGAAGTCCGCAAGGGCACCTTTCCCGGCGAAGCCGAGATGTACCGGGCCAACGACGGCCTGAAAGAAGCTCTCGGCCTTTACGGCTCCCAACCGGACAGCTAACCGGGGACCCATCACCTGCAGCTGTGCGCAAACCAAGGTTTCCGTCTCCGTCCGCCAGCGGCAAGAAAGCTGGGGGCGAGATTGTCAGACCCCGGTGTCAGTGTGGGGGTATGGAAAGCGGAGTCCTTCACAGCGAACCGGGCGTGACGAGAGCGGCCGCCCTCGATGCATCGGTTGCGGCCGTTGACGCGGTCGCCGCGGTTGACGCGGTTGACGCTGCGTTGGATGCTCTTGCGGCGGCGCTGGTTCCAGAGGATGGGCGCGGCGCGATCCGATGTGTGAAAACTGTCGAGCGG
>Ga0209831_1000125_pt1 | contig 66830 bp, 60 predicted proteins | sample Maine_Asex4_meta_FD_187451 | JGI IMG/M metagenome (GOLD analysis project Ga0209831, IMG submission 187451) | Marine algal microbial communities from Maine, USA - Maine_Asex4_metaG (SPAdes) (version 2) | ecosystem: Host-associated > Algae > Red algae > Unclassified | place: Maine, USA | collected... | reverse complement strand
GTTGTTCCCGGGCTTCGCAAGCTGCGCCCTTGAGCGACATTCGTCGCATCCGCAGTGGCTGTGTGGGGCGCTCCGCTTCGCTTCGCTTAAACGCTCGTCCCTCGCTCTAACCGTTGTTCCCGGGCTTCGCGAGCTGCGCCCTTGAGCGACATTCGTCGCATCCGCAGTGGCTGTGTGGGGCGCTCCGCTTCGCTTCGCTTAAACGCTCGTCCCTCGCTCTAACCGTTGTTCCCGGGCTTCGCAAGCGCCGGTCGCTTCGCTCCCTAACCAAGTTCTTCGCTGGGGCTCAGAACTCGCAGCTGTTGCGCGTCGGTGCGACCAAGAGCTCCTAGGTCCGTGGCGCTGACCAAACGCGACCTACCCGTGGGGCCAGTGGGTTGCGTTCTTGTGCAACGCGGTTGCGGCGGCTACTGCGGCGAAGACTGCGTCGCTGCCGTTGACTGCGGGGCCATCTTCGTTGGTGATAGTGACATCGATTCGTGGGGTGTCGCTTGCGCGCAGGACGCCGAAGGATCGCACGGTCAGATCCTGCACCACACCGTCGGTGTCCACGGCGAGTGCTTCGCCCATGACCAGGCTGTATCCCATGTGAGCAGCACCAATGCAGTAGCTGCGCAACACGACTTCGTCGAGCACCGTGCCTGCGCCAACGGTAACCGAGATTCCCTCGTCGGTTACTTGCGCTTCGGCCCAGCCGCCGGAGGGGGAGTAGACCTGTTCATTCGTGCCCCGTGCGAGCGCAACGAGCGCAGCGGCTTCGACCCAGCCAGCGCCGCGGATATCGGCCGACGTTTTCAGCTCGGTGGTGACCTCGATCTGTTCGACAACGAGTCCGGGTGCGACCGCAGCAACGGCTGCTTCGACACCGGGTGTGGCGACGACGCGCAGAACGCCCGTGCCGTCGGCGTGAGCGCCGCCAGCGACCGGTGGGCGCTTGGCTCCGTGGCGGATTGCGTCTTCGCGGCTAAAGAGCGCACGAACCGGCTTGCCGTGTTTGTTGGCGAGATGTTCAGCGACTTGAGCGACTGGCGAGTCGAGCTTGGCGCCAAACGCCCCTCCGTTCTCTAGCGGCGAGTTAGCAGGTTCGCCGGGCCTGGCCCACGCGGCGTCGGTCTCGAGATAGGCCGGATCCACCCAACTTGTCTGCAACGTGGCCGCCCAGTCGCCGGCAGGGGGCTCGACGGGATGGGTTGACTCGAGCGTTGTGCGCCGCCCTTGGATCTTTCCGGCGAGCGTGCGGGCTTCGTGTAGCGACGTGCCCACAACCCATTGGCCAGCCTCGTCGAGCACAGCTACGAGCGCGTCGGCGGGTGCCAGGTCATCGGCAAAGCCGCCATCACCCAAGGCGACTGCTGGAGAAACGAGTTGCGCCGTGCCGCCTTCGAGCTCGGCCCGCTGCGTCGCAGCGACCAGATCACGCTCGCCAGCGGTGTGATCGTCGTTGCGCTGGTCCCAGGCATCGACGATGGTCTGCCAACCGGTACAGCGACAAAGGTGGGCGGCAAGCGCGCGGTCAACATCTTCGTGGGTTGCGTCGGGCTTCTTTTCTTCGAGCCCGGCAAGGCGCACGATGATGCCCGGTGTGCAGAAGCCACACTGGCTCGCGCCGGTTGCACAAAACGTGTTGCCCCAACGCTCACGCTCAGGTGCCGTGAATCCCTCGAGCGTGGTGATCGATCGGCCTTTGACTCGGCGAGTGGGGGTTACACATGCGACCCGGGGCTGGCCGTCGACCAACACCGTGCAGCAGCCACATTGGCCCTGGGGCGAACAACCATCTTTCGCGGAGCGCTTGTCGAGGCGGTCTCGCAGCGTGCCGAGTAGCGAAGCCCCGTCGTCGGGAACCTGAACCTGCTGGCCATCTACCTCGAACTCGATAACCGGTTGGTCGCTCACACCGTCAGGCTATGGGGCCGGTTTCAGGAACGTCTCGCTCGTTGGCTATCCGGGTGGTAGCCGACCAGACCCTCAGCGGACCAGGCCCTCAGCGGACCTCGCATGCGGCTCATTTGGCGGCGGCTGAGGCTCGGTGGCTTGGCTGGTTGGGCGAGTACTGCGTGCGTGAGAGTTGGGGCGGGTGGGGTTGCAGCGGTCCGGTGCACTGGTTGCTGGTGCACTGGTTGCTGGTGCACTGGTTGTACGCCCCCGCAGGCGTTTGGCATGGCCGCAACTGCCGAGCCACCTACGAATGTCGCTTGCCGGTAAGAGTGTGGGAACAATGTTGCGATAACATTGGTTGAGTACTTCGACCGCTCATTGAGTAGGAGAGACAACGATGATCACGCTTACGGACCACGCAGCCACAAAGGTTGGGGCCCTGCTCGCCGACGAAGACGAAGCTGGCCTTGCGCTGCGAGTTGCAGTTCGCCCCGGCGGCTGCTCTGGCTTCAGCTATGAAATGTTCTTCGATGGCGAATTCGCCGACGACGACACCACCACCGAATACGAAGGTGTCAAAGTTGTCGTCGACGCGTCCAGCGCGATGCTACTCGAGGGTGCGACCCTCGACTACAAGGACGGCCTTCAAGAGACCGGCTTCAGCATCAACAACCCCAATGCCCAGCGCACTTGTGGTTGCGGAAGCTCCTTTAGCTAGTCGCCACGCTTTGATCTATTGATCGAAGCACTACCAGTTCTGCTCCTGAGGCCGGCGACGTGCCGGCCTCATTGCGCGTCTGCACAGAAGTCGACGCTGGCGTTGACCAAGGACTACAACAGATCGTTGGCAGGCGGTTCGTTTCGTTTACCCAGGCGGGTGGGCACCACTTTGCGGGCAACGATTATGGCGGCCACCATGGCTGCGCCCAGCGACATCGCTGACAACGTGCTCACTGCGAGCGTGAACACCGACAGTGTCGACGTCTCAAATCTGGTCGCAAAGTCGATAGACAACGCAATGCTGGCGAGTGCGTATACACCAGCGATGCATAAGGCGAGCGTGATGTAGCTATCGGGCTGGTTGGCTGGCGTTGGTTGGTTTTCCATCAGGCGTCGAGCTTTTCAAGAAGCATGCCGAGGGCAATGGCCAACATGCCTGAGACAGCAAAGCCTGCGGATTGTGTGATTGCGCTCAGGTACAACGAGACCGAGGATGCTCCGCCTCCGCCAAAGTTGTTCGATCCGCTGATGTCGGCCACGGTCCAAACGAGAAGAAAGAGCGCAACCACCACAGTGACCATGCCGATCACTTGGGCCGCCTGGGCAACGATCTTGTTCATAGCTCAAAGATACTCGAACGGCGCCCTGGCAATGGGTTCTTTGGTCGCCTGCGGGGCTACTGTCGGGCGGTGACCGAACCCTCGCAGCGCCGCATTTTCGAGGGCTGGTACGTCGTTGGTTCAGTGTTTGTTCTGCTCATGGTCAACGCAGGGCTTGGTTTCTACGGCTTGTCTGTGTTCCTCGAAGCCATCATCGACGAGCAAGGATTCGACAACGCGCACGTGTCGTTTGCCACGTCGATCTTCTTCGTCGTGAGTGCCATCGCCGGTCGGCTCATTGCGCCGGTTATTCAAGTTCGTGATCTGCGGATCGTGGTTGCTGTCGGTGCTGTCGTTGCGGCTGGTGGCCTCTGGCTGATTGGCCAATCGACCAATCTGGTCACGCTGTATTTGAGCTATGCGGTCTTCGCCGTCGGCGTTGGACTGAGCGGCCTCGTTCCGGGAACGACGCTCGTAACCCGGTGGTTCCAGGCCAAACGATCGGTGGCGCTGTCGGTAGCATCGACCGGCCTGTCGGTGGGCGGGCTGACGATCACTGTGTTGGCATCGGCCATCATTGACCGCAAAGGTATGTCGGCGGCAGCGCCTTGGCTGTCGCTGATCTATCTGGTCGTTGTGGCACTGTCGTTGATTGCGCTGTGGCCGGACCCAGCCGCCCGCGGTCAGCTTCCTGACGGCGAAAAAGCTTCGGACAGTGCTGGAGCAAAGGCCCCATCTGGTTGGTCCTACGAAGACGCAGTCTCGTCGTGGTTTTTCCGTCTGGTCGCTGCTGGATTCGTCCTCTCCATGGGCGCCCAAGTCGGTGGCATTGCCCATCTCACGAACCTCGGCACCGAACGAGTCGACAAACCGACTGGCGTGGCGCTGCTGTCGGCAGTAGCACTGTCGTCGGTCATCGCTCGATTGGTGGGCGGAATCATTGCGTCGCGAGTACAGCTCATTGCGATGACATCGGTACTTTCCGCAGTGCAAGGCCTATCGCTGATTTGGCTCAGCCAAGGTGAGTCTCGCTCGGTGCTGCTGCCAGCGGCGGTCATCTTTGGTTGCACCATTGGCAACTTGCTGATGTTGCAACCGCTGGTCATTGCCGACCGCTTCGGTGTCGCTCACTATCCCAAGATCTTTGCCGTCTGTCAGCTGGTCGTCACTGGTCTTGGCGTGGCTGGTGGGCCATACCTGCTCGGGTTCTTGCACGACCAAGCGAGTTATACCACGAGCTACATCGCTGCCGGAGCGCTCAGCATTGGTGGTGCGGCCATTTTCTTCCTGGCCTGGCAATTCGCTCCAGCACCGGCAACACAACCGAAACCGACCTCGGTGCGACAGAGTACGCCGGTAGATTGAACGGGTGAGTCCCACCACGACCCGAGCGACACCCGAAGACATTATGGCTGTTCTACGCGGCGTGATCGACCCGGAGCTGGGCGCCAATATTGTTGACCTGGGCATGGTTCCAAAGACTTCTCTTGGCGACGACGGCATCGCTCACGTGACGATCGCGCTCACGACCATGGGTTGCCCGTTGCGGGCGCAGATCAAGAAGGACATCGTCGGGCGAGTTGAACAACTCGCAGGCGTGATCAAGGTCAAGATCAACTGGACCGAACTTGAACAAGGCGAAAAAGCCGAGGTCATGGCCAAGGCCCGCAAGCGGATTGCGGAGAATCCGCCAGACAACGAAGTCTCACCTTCGACTCGAATCATCATGATCGCGAGCGGCAAGGGTGGTGTCGGGAAAAGCTCGGTGACCGTCAACCTTGCCGCATCGATTGCCCACCGGGGATACACCGTCGGTGTTCTCGATGCCGACATCTGGGGTTACTCGGTGCCGCGCATGTTGGGCATCGATGGTCGGTTGCAAGGTAGCGAAACTGGCGATGGCGCCAAGATTTCACCGAACCAGCGCCGCGTCGGCAAAGGCACCCTCAAGGTCGTCTCGATGGGATTTCTGGTTGACCAGGAAGAGACCGCCCTCATGTGGCGCGGCTTGATCTTGAACCGAGCAGTGCAGCACTTCTTGCAAGACGTCCGCTGGGGCGACATGGACTACCTGCTCATCGACATGCCTCCTGGAACCGGCGACGTGCAAATGGGGCTGGCGAAGATGCTCCCTCAGGCCGAGATGATCATCGTGACCACGCCTGCGATCGCTGCCCAGAAGGTGGCGGCCCGGGCGGCCAGCATGGGACGCAAAAATTATTTGCGTATCGCGGGCGTCATCGAGAACATGAGCGCCTTCGTGACCCCCGACGGCGAGAGTTATCCCATCTTTGGCAGCGGCGGTGGCGAAAACCTGGCGAACGAGCTTGGTGTACAGCTGCTGGGGAAGATCCCGATCGACACGGCCGTGTCGGTTGGCGGAGACACGGGCGAGCCAAGTTCGCTTAGTGAAGGACCCGGCAGCGACGAGATCAATCGCATCGCTGAGCTGCTGGTGACCGAGGTCTGTCCCCCGATCGACATGGGGACATGTACTGTTCGTTTGATGGAAGCACCGGTCTCGATCAATCTGGGCGGCTGATGGACACCGAGTTGTCTGGCCTGGCGTTCCAACCGCCGATCAAACCAATGTTGGCCAAAGCCGTGGTTGGCATTCCCGAGCGCGACGACTTGGCGTTCGAACCCAAGTGGGACGGGTTCCGTTGCATCGTTTTCCGTGATGGCGACGAGGTCCACCTGGGTTCACGGAACAGCAAACCGCTCACCAGATATTTCCCTGAGCTGGTTGATCCCATTCGCGATCAGCTTCCAGACCGGGTGATCTTTGACTGCGAGATCATCGTCGCGCTCGACAACCATCTTGAGTTCGACCAACTTCAGCAACGCATTCACCCGGCCGAGAGTCGGGTGAACAAGCTGTCCAAAGAGACGCCAGCCGACATCGTTGCCTTTGACTTGCTTGCACTTGATGACCGAGATCTTCGCGAGACGCCATTCGAAGAGCGACGAGCGTTGCTTGAGTCGGTGTTCGCCGATGTGTCTGCGCCGCTTCATCTGACGCCGCTAACTCGTGACAAAGCAATTGCGCAGAAATGGTTCATCGACTTTGAAGGCGCAGGGCTCGATGGCCTAATCGCTAAGCCGCTCAGCGAGCCCTATGCCGAGAACAAGCGCTCACAACTCAAGGTCAAACACATCCGGTCGGCCGACGCAGTAGTGGCTGGGTATCGAATCCACAAAGACGGCAACGGCGTCGGTTCACTGATGCTCGGCTTGTTCGACGACGAGGGCGGTCTTCGCCATGTTGGCGTCGCAGCTAGCTTCACCGCGGTGCGTCGGGCCGAGTTGCTCGACGAGCTGGCACCGCTCACCGAGGACGCACTCCTAGACCATCCCTGGGCTGCGTGGTCCAAAGAGGGCGCCCAGCAACAACATCGGTGGAATGCCAACAAAGACATGGGTTGGCTGCCGGTGCGACCTGAACGAGTCGCCGAGGTCAAATACGGCTCAACGCTCAACGGCAGGTTTCGAGAAGTGACCAAGATGCTGCGATGGAGACCTGACAAAGAACCATCACAATGTGACTTCGACCAGCTCGACGAACCAGTGCCGATCGGTCTCGACAAGGTCCTGAAGCCGTGAGTGATGCCGGTAAACCGATCGAGCTTGAACTGGCGGGCAAGACCGTCCGTATCACCAGCCCAGACAAGGTCTTCTTCTCGAAACGGGGCGAAACCAAGCTCGATCTGATCGACTATTACACCGCGGTTGCTGAGCCCATGATGGGTGTTGTGGGTGGTCGGCCAGCCCTGATGCAACGGTTCCCCGATGGCGCCTCGGGCAAAAGCTTCTGGCAAAAGAGGGTTCCAAAGGGTGCCCCAGATTGGCTCGAAACCACGACTGTGTCGACGCCCAACGGCACAACCAGCGAGGCGATCGTGCTCGCCGATATTGCCCACGTGGCGTGGGCAGCCCACATGGGTTCATTGTGTTTCCACGTGTGGCCGTACCCGGCCTCCCAGCCCGATATTGCCGACGAGCTTCGGATTGACCTTGACCCGCACGGCAAGATCACTTTCGATGACATCCGATGGGCAGCGCACCGGGTGCGCGAGTTCTTCGATGAGCTCGGTCTCACGAGCTGGGTCAAGACCACCGGCAGCAAAGGCCTGCATGTCTTCGTGAAGCTGGCGCCACAGTGGGATAGCTACCAGGTCCGCTTCGCGGCAGTAGCTCTAGCCCGGGAACTCGAACGACGGCACCCCGATCGCCTTACCGCCGCGTGGTGGAAAGAAGAACGTGGCGATCGGGTGTTCATCGACTTCAACCAGAATGCGCCACACAAGACGGTGTTCGGTGCATGGTCGGTGCGTCCCCGGGTCGGCGCCCAAGTTTCGATGCCGATCACATGGGACCAAGTCGACACGGTCGAACCAAACGACCTCACCATCGCCACGGTGCCAGCGCTGCTCGACGAGCACGGCGATGCCTGGGCCGATTATCGCGGCGCGGCGCAATCGCCCGAGCCGCTGTTGGTGTTCCACGAACGTGACATGGCCGCAGGCATGATGGATGCGCCGTGGCCGCCGGTGTATCCAAAGCAACCAAACGAACCGCCAAGAGTCGCCCCCAGTCGAGCCAAGAAGCCGTGAGTCTTAGCGACGGCGAGATCATTGATGACCCTCGGGACGAGCGGATGCAACTGTTCACGGGTTTGCGTGATCAAGCGCTGCGCCAGCTGCGCGAAGCGCCTGGTGGCGACATGGAGGGTGTGTTCATCGCCGAGGGTGATGTTGTTATCCAGCGGGCGATCGAGGCTGGGCATCGTCTGCACACCGTGATTGTCGAAGCGGCTCGTACCCGACTGCTTGAGTTCGACCTGGGCGACGCACCGCTCTATCGTATGGGTGAACCCGTGGTCGAGGAGATTGCTTCGCACCGCCGCTACCGGGGCGCAATGGCGGCGTTCCATCGACCTGCGCTGCGACCGATCGCCGATGTGGTGCGCGATGCCAAGACCGTGGTGGTGACCGAGGGCGTGAACAACCCAACCAACATGGGCGTAATGCTGCGGACCGCAGCCGCACTCGGCGTCGAAGCTTTGCTGGTTGACCCGTCGAGCTGTGATCCGCTCGCTCGACGCACGTGTCGTGTATCCATGGGCGCTGTTTTCGCCGTGCCCCATACTCGACTTGAAGCGTTCCCTGGTGGCCTTGATCCGCTCCACGCCGACGGGTTTACCACCGTTGCGCTGACACCGGATCCGGCTGCGATGCCGCTTGATGCAATCGACTTCGCACCCACCGAGCGAGTCGCGTTGTTGCTGGGTGCCGAGGAGCCAGGTTTAACGCCAGCTGCTCAAGAACGGGCTACCCACCGCGCGTGCATTCCAATGCACCAAGGGATCGACTCGCTCAATGTTGCCACCGCAGCCGCGATTGCGATGTGGCATGTGACAAGGGCCCGCCTGTAGACGACCAGTCGTGCGTAGCTGGCGCGGGTAAGCGACGGGTTGCTCGCAGTACTGTCGTGCCTTCGTGTACCCAGTCGCTTCAGACATCGTCGGACAGATTTCCCCGTGAGGCGACGAGCCCCGGTCAGACTCGCCGTTGGATGTGTGGTTGCGATGTTGGCCGCTAGTTGTGCTGGCCAGAGCTCGGTTGTCGCCGAACCTGCTTCTGCGTTGGCACCGGTGGCTCCGCCGACTGAGAATCCGACTCCGCGGGCGACAGAGATACCCGCACCGACGGACCCGCCTGTCGAGTCAACCGTGGCCAGTGCCCCTGACTCAACCGCAACCCCAACAGCCGCGCCGCCGTCGCCGACTGCAACCGTCGAACCAGTCGAGACTGACAACACGCCGGTGGTCGTGCAAGGAGACGGCTGGGCCGTGACCCAGTCCAAGATCGAAGAGCTAACACGGTTCACCGAAGAAGCTCACGAGCTCGAATTCACCGGCGAGGTACGGGTCGTGGTCAGCGAAGACATCGGCGTGGAGTTTGCCGCTGGTTTCGAGCCACTGACCAACGACGACTGGTACCTGATGCGCGGGCTTGGCCTAGCTGATCAACAGGCCGATCGGCTGGCAGCCAACCAGGTGCGTTTAGACCGGATCCGTGGCGTGTGTTGTCAGTTCGACGACCTGTTGCAAGTGGCCGTCGAAGTGCAACCAACTCAGCTTGGCACCGAGGCGATCATCGTTCACGAACTTACCCACGCCTTGCACGTTCAACATCGAGCACTCTTCGATCGCGAGCCACCACCGACCGACGAGACACCGCCGCCTCCTGCGGCCGCATATGAGGGCGTTCCTCAATACATTGCCTTCGCCTACATCGCGACTGGCTCAGCCGAGGCCCAGGCAGCGCTCGCCGATGACTTGCCAATCATTCGCAACGACATGCTCGATCTCATCGAGGTTGGCCCGGCCCGCCATCTCAACTTTGCCTACGACGCTGGCCCCAACTTCGTGCAGGCGGTAGTAGAGGTCCGCGGCGTGTCAGGGCTGTCGGAGCTGTTGAGAACACCGCCGACGACGACTGAGCAGGTGTTGTTTCCCCAGAAGTATCTGGACCAAGAGGCGGCGCTCGATGTGTCGACACCTGCCGTCCCCGACGGGACCATTGTCGGCTCCCAGGGGACCATCGGCGCCTCGATGCTCATGATCGCAACGACCGACTACCTCGGCGCTGACGCGGCTCAAGAGGTTGTCGCTGCATGGGCGGGCGATCGCTACGTCACCTACGAGATCGACGGCGGGTTGTGCCTCTCGGCGGCCATCACGCTCGACGACGAGGCGTCGGCTCAGTTGCTCGGCGAGGCCCTCGCCGAGAGCGCCAGCCCCTGGCTCGAAACCGTGTCCGTCGAGCTGGATGGAACCTCGCTAACGCTGGACACCTGCCAGCCGCGCTAGCTCTTGTCAGCCGTTCCAGCCCCAGACGGGCGTCATGGATGCGTCGAGCGCCTCGGCGGTGACCGGAGGCGGCGAGATCATGCTGTCGTTCGAGGGCCACTCGACAAAGGCCATGCCATCGATCACCGCGGCCGCAATGGTTTGGCCAGACGGGGTCGTGACCACCACCCAAGCAGCGTCGGCGGGCAGCTGGTCAAACACCATCTCGCGTGATTGTTGGCCCTGGCTCTCCATCTGTGAAGAACCGACCGAAGGCGAGGGGTCGGCAATCGTGCCGTCGCCAATTGTGCATGACTGAGTACCGCCGTGATCGGTGAAGATACCGAAGCAACGGGCAACGCCATTAGCTCGGCCGTTGAGCGTTGCGGTCTCGGTCCAGCGATACATGTCGTGTACGCCGTATGGCGTTAGCACGCTGGCGACGAACTCGGGTGACCCAGCGACTACGGCGCTTTCTTGCATAACACCGGGGCCAACAAGCTCGCGCATCTGTTGGTCGATCTCGGGACCAGACTGCATGCGCTCGGTTACGACCATGACCAGATCGGCGGGCGGGGCGCCTTCCACGAGCGGAAGCGGTTGGGGCTCCCATGACGTGCCGCTCGAGCGGACCGCCAAGGAGCCAGCGACGAGAAGCACCAACAGCACCGCACCGAGCGCAGTGGCTACTGCCAAGCCGATGGTGAAACCGGATGTGCGTCGATGTTGACCTGTGTCGTAACTGCTCGTACCCGTCGCAGAGGAGGACGTGTCCGAAGGAGATAGTGAGGTCGTGGTGCCGTTCATTGTGTTGCTTTCGTGCTGCGCCTCGGACTGAGGCGTCTCATCGCATCATGCGCCGAACGCGCACCGGTATCTATGACGTGAACATGTCATCTTTGACATCGCCGATCACTCCACCCAAAACGCCGAAGTGGCCCTGGCAATCGCCAGGACCACTTCGGTTTAGTTATGGGTCTGCGTTGTTCGGATGGCCGACGGCTTAGCCAGCGAGCCAGATGCTCGTGACCTGGTTGCCAGCCACGGTGACTTCGCTCACGATGGGCGATGACGACGTCTTGGCGGTGTTGGCCCAGTCTGCGACCGACGAGATCTGGCCATTGGCGGCCGTTACGGTGCCGGTCAACGAAACCTTGAGGGTCTGGCTCCCTACCTGCACGGTTACCGTTCCGTCTGCGGCAACGGCGACCTTGTCGATCGAAACCGCAGCGACGCCGCTGGATGCGAGGACATCAGACGCTGAGCGGACCACAGGGATCGTGAGTTGGCGAGGTACCCAGCCGGTTGTGCCCGCCGAGTTGATCTCGACCCAGACCTCGGTGCCAATCTGTGCTTGGCGGCCGGTAGTTGCGATGTTGACTGCCGAAGCACCAACGGTGCCCAGCACGTTCTTGTCATAACCAGGGTCGGCCCGCAGAACGAGTCGGTCAGTTGTCGAGGTCAAAGGCACGATGCCCACGGTGCTCGAGGACACAGCTGGTAGCTGAATCGTTTTAGGTGCCTCGGGCACTGCGAGGAGGTATGTTGCATCCACCCAGCCGGTGCCGTCGCGGAAGCCGATCTCTCGCCATTCGGTCTGACCAACTTGTGCCCGTCGACCGGTCGCAGGAACCGAAGCGGTGGTGCCAGGAATAGTGCCGACCAATCGCTGGGTACGGCCAGGTTCGGCTCGAACATTCAGCGATGCGCCGGTGGCAACATCGGTGAGCGTGAAGATACCAGGGGCCTCGGCATCGAGCTGTTTGACAACCTCTGGTGCAGGCGTAGGTGCCGGAGTAGTTGCAGCTGCGGGCGCTGGAGCCGGTGCCAATGCGAGGTAACCAGCGAACACCCAGCCGGTGCCGTTGTTGTACTTGATCTCGCGCCATTCGCTTCCATCAACTGAGACCCGTCGCCCGGTGCCAGCAATGCCGGTTGCGTTGTTCGCAAGGGTGCCGATCAGCGGGTTAGTGGTGCCAGCGCTCTGGCGCACGTTGAGTGCTGAGCCAGCGTTGATGCCGGTGACCTTAAACACTGCTGGCGATTCGCCGGTGAGCTGCTTGATGACAGGTGCGGCTGCCGGTTGCGCAACTGCTGCTGCGGTGGTGGATTGGGTTTGTGCAGGAGCAACAGCAGTTGGCGCAGGTGCAAGTGGAGCAGCAGGAGCGCCAGCGGTGTCGGGCGTAGGAGCCACAGCCTCGGAACCGGTTTGCGGAACCGTCAGATCTGCCTGGTCGGTGCTGACGTCGCCATCGACCTCTGGAGCGCCGGTGCTCACCGTGTTGTCGTCGCCGGTGCGCAGGAACGCAAGCATCAGGACCGGCACGATGATTGCAATCAGAGTGACGATGGCGAGGGCTGCGAGCAGACCTCGGTTCTTGCCTCCGGATGGCTGCGGCGAAGAACCGGAAAGTGCGTAATGGGTTGCTGTTTGTTGAGGTGTTGAGACCTCGGGTGAGTCAAACATGGTTGGAGACACAGTCGGGTGTTCTTTCTTCTTGGACCGGGTTCGGTGCAAGTAGGTGGGGTGGGGGGTTATTTGGGACCAGGGTGGTCCTGACGAATATCCACATCATGGGGCTTGTGATGCCGCGAGTCGATGACGAGAAACCGCCGAAACCAATGACACGAACGTGTCAGGCGAACAGCTCGGCTGCGTCGTTCCCGGGAGACGATGTTTGGAGGATCATCGGGGTATGAAACTGCGTCTTGGTCAGCCTGTCCACTCATCAGATCGTCTGTTTGGAGAACTGGCCGACATCGTGGTTGATCCCGTGCAACGCAAGGTGACCCATGTCGTCATCGAACCGCACGACAACCACAGCCAGGCCCGTTTGGTACCGATCTGGCTTGTCACCTGCGACGGCGATGTTCTGCATGTAGCGCTTGGGGATGCATTCATTCGCCAGCTACAGCGAGTGGCCTTCGACGACTTCGTTGCCGTAGACGACGGCGCGATCGAGGTCGGCGGGGCCTGGGACATCGCCGCACAGGATGTGATTGCTCCTTCGTACGTACGAGCCGATGACCTACTCGCTAATGACCTCGAACTTGTTCCCGCCGATCGCATCCCCAAAGGTGAATGCGACATTCGTCGTCGTAGCGAGGTGACCACGGCCGACTACCAAGTCGTCGGCCACGTCGACGCCATGGTGGCCGACGACGACGATCTGGTAGCCGTCGTCGTCGAGACCGGCCTTCCGGGGCTTCGTCAACACATTGTTGTGCCCATGTCGGCTGTCGCCAATGTCTTCAACGACGAGATCCTTCTCGCGATAGATCGGCGAGACTTCTTGGCGCTCCCTCGAACCGAAGCCCCCGGATCATCGGCTTCGCCGAAACAAGCCTTGGACAGTCTGCGCCGGCGTTCAAGCCGACTTGCTCGGCGTGCACTTCACCGGCGCAACCGACAGCCGTGAGCTGTGTACGGTTGACATGACATCACTCTGTTGCAAACTCACAGGCCCATGGAACTTGAAGTCGAACCCACATCGATCCGCATCGTGATTGTCGAAGACCATGACGTGGTGGCGCTTGGCCTCAAAGCGCTCATCGAAACCGAAGCGGACATGCAGGTGATCACTACCGTTGCCGATGTTGCTGGCGCAAAAGATGCAGCCGCCAGGCATTCTCCAGACGTCATGCTCATGGACTATCGGCTGCCCGACGGCACCGGAATCGATGCCACTCGCGAGATCCGCAAGCTGGACCCGGCACCGAACGTCGTGATGATCACTGCGGTTGCGGATCGTCGGGTCTTAGGTCAGGCCCTCGACGCAGGGTGCAGCGGCTTCGTGTCGAAGAATGCTGATCGCCAGGATCTCGTGAACTCGATTCGGGCGGCCGCAACGAACGACTCGTACTTCACACCCGACATGTTGAAGCACCTGGTTCATCTGCGTCGCTTCGATCAGTTCGATGGCAGCGAGCTCACCGATCGTGAATGCGAAGTCCTTCAGCTCACCGCCGATGGAGGGTCACCCGATGCCATCGCGGCCGAGCTCCACCTCAGCGCACACACCGTCAAAAACCATCTCCGCAACGCCATGGCCAAGCTCGACGCGCATACCAAACTGGATGCGGTCGTAAAGGCAGTGCGGGCCCGCGTTATCTCGATAGATCTGTGAACAAGACATGACCCAGCTCGAAATCCCTCTCGCGAACTCTGCACAGACCAGCGCTCACTATCGCGTCTTTTCTGTGGTTATCGCCGACGACGACGACAAAGTTCGCGCCGCGCTGGCCGGCCTGATCGAGGATCACGCGAGTTTTGAGTTGGTGGGTGCGGTGGCCGATGGCCTGGCCGCTGCTGACCTTTGTCGAAGCACCACACCGGACCTGGTGCTGGTCGACGTGATGATGCCGACAGGAGGCAGTGATGCCGCCGTCGCCATTCACGCAGTTTCGCCGTCGACTGTCGTCTGCGCCTATACGGCGCGAGGTGACCGGCGTACCCGTGATCAACTCCTGGCCGGCGGCATCGAGGCCGTCTTTGTCAAAGGCCGCAGCCAGGATCTGGCGGGGCGGCTCTTTGATCTGATGTCGCGGCACAACGATCTTTCATGACGGGCGGCGAGGCCGACAAACGCTTGGCCCCAATCGACACCCAGCTCGCGATCGTAGCGGCTGAACGCGAACGGATAGCCGGAGAGCTGCACGATGACAGCGTGCAGGCCATGACTGCGGTCTCGTTGCAACTGCAGCGACTCAAAGCTCGTATGGCTGATAGCGCCGAGGCCGAATTGGTCGACCAGGCTCGCCAGACAGCGGACCAGGCCATCGAACGGCTCCGCCACATGCTGTTCGTACTGCACCCTTCATCGCTCGAAGATGACGGTCTTGTCGTCACCCTCGAGATCTACCTCGAGGCCTATGTCGAAGAAGCTGGCGTTGGATGGCAGATCACAGGCGACGAGACTATCGAGCTACCCGTTGGAGTCGCAGCGCTTGGGTTCCGGCTGGCTCGTGAGGCTATTTCGAATGCAATGCGACACGCCGCACCAACGACGATCACGGTTTCGGTTGAGCTGATAGCCACGGCTGGTGCATCGGGCGAGCCCGACATTGCAGAGGACCTCAGCATCGAGGTACACGACGACGGCGTGGGATTCGACGCCACAGAACACAGGTCCAAGGCGGGCCATCTGGGTATCAAGCACAGTACGTCGCTGGCCGAGACCGCCCTGGGCTCCTACTCGGTGACAACCAGGGTGGGCGCTGGCACGACGGTTCGTATCCGCCTTCCGATCGGCTCACCGGGTTGAGACAGGCTTGTCAGCGCCCGACGGTGGCCTCGCGCACGGTGAAGACCGCCGCAGCGGCGCTGATCATGAGAGTGGCGCCGACAGTCGCGAGTGCGAGCGTGCCTGGGCCATCGAGCAGCAGGCCCCCGAGTAACGGACCGCCGACTCGCCCAACCGCCATCATCGCCTGTGCATCGCCTGCACGTTCTTCGGGAAACGCCGAGGCGTTCGCAAGCACGGTGAATACACCCGGCATTGCCATCCAATAGCTGAAACCCCACAGCACGATTGCAGCGAAGAAGACCACGCTGTTTAGTGCGGTTGCCAAGAAGAAGGCGCACAGCGCAGTCATGAACATCCACGGGCTCGGGATGCCACGGCGGCCGCGCCATCCCGCAGCGGGGATACTTATCAATGAGTTCGCGGTGTACCCGATCGCGGTTGCGCTCGAGGTCAGACCCAGCTCTCGGGCCCCGATGGTCACGCCGAACTGATAGACAGCAGAACCGCCAAGGCTGAAGGCAACGAGCGCAACCAGCACGATCTTTGCGGTGAGGAGCGCAGGCCTACGTTCTTTGCGATCTCGACGCACGCCAGCTGGTACGCCGCTGCTGAAGGCCAGCGGCACCACTGGCAATGCGGCAAGAACTACGAAGAGTATGGCCAGGCCGCCCCGCGAGACGAGCACCGCAACAGCCGGAGTAGACACCACGCCGATGATTGGGCCAACAACGGCAACCTGGCTCATCTTCTGTTCTTCCCCAAAGGCATTCGCCCATGCGAACCACGCAATGACGCCGAGCGACACACCGCTGATCGCCCGTGCGGTGAGCAAGAGTTCGATCGGTGGCAAGAACGCGCAGATCGCGTTGGCCCCGATCGAGATCACGAGCGTGGAGACCAGCACCGTGCGATTGGGCGTAAGCCATCGTCCCGATCCCCACGAACCGCACGCGAATCCGGCGAGCTGGAAGACGCCAACGAGCGAGGCAACAGTAAGGCTGACGTCGTAGTGATCGCCGACCTGGGGAATCAAAAATGGCGTGCTGACCATGACGACGGTGGAGTAGCCCAGCGCCATCAACATGCCCGTGGCGCGTTTGGTGCTGAACGCAGCTGCAACGCGATAAGGGATCTGCATACGGCGGAGACCGTAGTGGCCCCGGCATCGCTCGTTGTAGATGCCTCATGAACTCGGCTGAGGCTCAGAGAACCCGGGTCGGAGGGGTTCGTGCTATCAACCAGGGGGTGAATCGTGACGAGCCAGATCCAGCTATGCCGTGGGCGATGAACCTCGAGGCTACGATTGCGGCGCTTCGCTCGCCCTCGTTGGACCAACTCAGGGCCCAGGGTTTCAGTGTCGAGGGCACGTTTGAAGAGATCGATGACCCGGTCCTCATCGGCCCTGACGGTCAACCCATCGAGACATGGCGCGAAGATCATCCCTACGACGACCGCATGACCCGCGACGAATACGAACGTACGAAGCGGCTGCTTCAAATCGAATTGCTGAAGGCACAGACCTGGATAACCGACACCGGTCAGCGATTGGTCGTTGGATTCGACGGTCGCGACGCGGCGGGCAAAGGAAGCACGATCAAACGCTTCGCCGAGCATCTCAACCCGCGAGGCATGCGAGTTGTTGCCCTGCCAGCGCCTGGCCCACGCGAGCAGGGGCAATGGTTCTTCCAGCGCTACGTCAGCCAACTACCAACGGCGGGCGAGATCGTGTTGTTCGACCGGTCGTGGTACAACCGCGCCGTGGTCGAGCCCGTCATGGGCTTCTGTACCCCCGATGAACACGAAGAGTTTCTGCGAGCGGTTCCATTGTTCGAGCAGATGCTCGTCAACGACGGCATCGTGCTGGTCAAGCTGTGGTTTTCGGTGTCGCAGCTGGAACAGATCACCCGCTTCACGATCCGCCGTATCGATCCGATGCGGCAATGGAAGCTGAGTCCGATGGACCTGGCGTCGCTTGATCGGTGGGACGACTACACCGACGCCAAGAACAAGATGTTCTCTCGAACCCACCACGGCGTGGCACCGTGGACCGTGGTTCGTTCCAACGACAAGAAACGTGGTCGGGTCGAAGCGATGCGCCATGTGCTGAGCCAGCTCGACTATCCGTCGCGCAACGACGAGGTCGTGGGCACGCCCGACTCGCTCATCGTGGGTCCGCCCGAGACCAGCGAGACCGACACGCAGCCCTGAGCGTGATGCTGGCCCGCGGGTCGAGTCCGAGACCAACCGGTAGAACTATGGCTTGCCGAGCTTCTTGGTGAGCAGAAACGACCCGCTCGGGTCGACGTGAAACCGGCCCCGGAGGGCGGCCCGGCCAATCAACATTCGAAAGCCCATCTGGTCACGCCCGGTCAGCGTGAGGTCGATATCGAAACTCTGGGTCCCGAGGCTGAGCTCGGTACGAATGACCGGGCGGTAGGACCCGTGGCCCGACGACGACTTCACGAACCGAAACGCCACAACGGGGTGTCCTTCGACGGTGACAGTCTCGCCGCCGTTGGTCGACGGCAGCAATTGAAACGATGCGAATGCCCTTCCGTCGGCTCCATGATCAAGCTCGAGATTCTCGGCATGGATTGCAGAAGTGGTTGCGCCAGTGTCGATCTTTGCTTTGACCAGCGCGCTGTGGGCCAGCTCAGGCAGCTGGATCCACTCGCGCCAGCCAACGACGGGCAAGTGCACCGGCTGCTTCTTTTTGCGTTTCTCGGCCGGTGCCTTGGTCAACGATCTGGCTCGGGCTTTGGTTGGCGACGTGGCCGGCTCAGCTTCGAGCCCGGTCGCTTGCTTTTCGTCAGTCATCGGTGCCGACTTGGCGAATCGCAACCAGCGAGCGCATGAGCACCAGCTGCGCTCGAGCCGGTTGCCCGCCGCGGACACGAAGCGAGTGCGCCGACGCGAGCGCGTCTCGTATGTCTGCGTTGGTGGCGAGGCGATCTTGGCTGTCGATGGGCAAACGTTCTAGTCCTCGAACCAGCTCGGGCGCACCGGCAATTTTCCAGGGAAGCGACGTGTCAAAGGCAATGGAGTAGTCCGTCCAACTGACCCAGTCCGGGGCCGACAGCAGGGGAGTCGTTGTGGTCACCAAGTACAGGTCTGCATGTTCGCTGAGCAGCACGATCGCAGTAGGACGGGCCATGGTCTCGCTCTCGTGAGCAAGTTCGGCCACCGGATCTTCGCCGATCCCCTCGGAGACATGAGCCAGGCTGAGCAGCAGACACGACGCCGAGGCCAGACGCGTGCGGCTAGCGAACGGTTGAGCAACCTCGAAGAACCAGAAGCCGTCGTCGGAACTGCTGTCGGTGTCTACCAGCGCAGTGACAACGCCGTCGGCGGTCACGCCCCTGGCGTCGCCTTTGATGCTCACCAGGCACGGTTCGGCAGTAAAATCTACCGACACTGCCTCATGATGTCGTCCAATCGACGTCACTTGCACACCGTCGTTGTCTTCAGCGTCGATTAGTACTTCCATCACATGTCTCTCATTCGGCGATGTCTGGCGTTCGGCAGAATCGCAACGTTTCTTGCGACCGCGTCTGATCCACCTGCAATATGCCAGCAATGGGTCGACACCCACACACTCACGATGTCTGAGCTGTTGCCAGTCGTAATTGCCTGCCGTGGTCGTAATCGTTGAACACTTGGCGGATCAGCTCGAGCACGATCCCCATCAGCGCCGCGTAGATGAGCGTGGCGATGCCAAACGCTCCACCGAGAACGACGCCCAACGCGAGCGTGCTTGCGTCGAGGGCATAGCGAACATGTATGGGTTTCACGCCGCGATCCTGGCCCGCCAGCATCAGCAGTTCAAATGGTCCACCGGTGGTACCGGAGTACAGAACGATGTTGACGCCAGATGCCATCAACACTATTGCGGTGATGATGTAGAGCACTTGACCAAATGTCGAACTTGGAGCTTGCAACAGCTCGCTGGTCGCGTCGACGGCCAAGCCGTTGGCGATGATGTAGCCAACCCCCCACGGACTTGGCCGGCGCCCCAAGATGATGGCGGCTGCAAAAAGCACCGCCGCGACCACCCAGCCGGCTTGGCCCAAACTGAGTCCCAGGCGGTCGGCGATGCCGTCGGAAAGCACGTCGTAGGGCGCTAGTCCGCGCTCGGCTTCGACCAAAAAGCCAACGGCTGCTCCAATGATGGCGGAGCCGAGCAGTAACGAGAGACCTCGCTTAGCGACGGTGCGGACGGTCGGCTCGATGCGTTGGCGCACCATGGGCAGCGCAGAATGGCGACCTGAGCCGATAAGGCGGGCCAAGTCTCCCCAGATGCGCGCCGGGGCTGTGTTCTTCACGGAGCGAGATGATAGTGCCGACCCAGCCTGTGTCGGCGGCGCAAGTGTCAGGTCTGGCGCCTCGTCGCGCCGAGGTGTGTGCTGCCGAGGTGTGTCAGACCAGTCTGGCGTACACGATGTAGTTGTCGCGATAGTGGCCGCTTGCTGCATCGAATGTGCCGCCACACGTAATCAGTCGGAGCTCAGGAACCGGTTCGCCGAACCCGAAGACGCTGTCGGGCAGGTCGCCTTTCGGAGCCTGTTCGGCATCGACAACTGCAAACGTGAGTTCTTCGCCCCCGTCGCCCACGACGATGATCTCGTCGCCAGGGACCAATGTGTCGAGCTGAGCAAAGACTGCAGGCCCAGATGCCGAATCGATGTGGCCCGCAATCACGGCGGGTCCGATCTCGCCGGGGCGCCGTGTTTGGCGGTACCAACCGGTGTCGTCGAAGTCGGTCGGTACTTCGGGTTCGCTGGTCGTGAGGTCCAAGCTGATGGTCGCAGCGTCGACTCCGAGCGAGGGAATCTTGAGTCCGATCGGATTGATTCCCGTAGGAAAGTCGACGGTCGGGAGCGGTGTTGGATCCGGAGCATCCTCGGCCGCGGCGGGGCTTTCGCTGGCTGCGTCGGATTCCAAGTCGGGTTCTGCTTCGGACTCTGGCTCGTCTTGCTGAGCACCCGCAGCCGCAGGTGCCTCTGCCCGGTTGTCGGGCTCGGCTTGTGAGTTTGATTCGTTGGGCGCTGCGGCAGGGTCAGCGCCGGTTTCGACCTGGTCGCCGTCGGTCGACGAGCAAGACGCGGCCAGCAGGCAGAGTGCTGCGAGCGTGAAGAGAAACTTTTTCATGGCGAGCTTTCGAGGCGATGTGAGTGCAAGTGGCAAGATTGAAGGAGAAAGAGAGAAGCCGTGGGCCGCTCTGGCTTTGGAGCTCAGAACATGCCCACGGCGACTACGTGAGAAGAACGGTTTGAACCGTTCTACGGATTTGTCAGCTCTTGCGGTTGCGGAGGACGAAGCCGCCGAGCAGCGCAAAGCCAGCGAAGCCCAGCAGTGCGGTTGCGGTTGCTGGAGCATCGGTACCGGTTTCGGCAAGACCGCCTGCGCCGGTCTGAATGATGCCGCCAGCTTGGACGGTCAAGGTTCCGCAGAGGACCGGAGCGGTACCTTCGCGAGGAAGATCGTCGGTCAGCGATGAGCGTTCGGTCTGGTCGAGATCAAGGGTGCCGTTACCGTTTTCATCGAGACCGTGGACAACGAAGTGAACCTTTGACAGGTTGGGCTTAAGAACGTCGGGAATATCAATTCCGGCCCGGTTGTAGTTGACTGCGGTACCTGACGGGTAGCGCTCGACTGCGAGTGCCGAGTCAGCTGAGGTGTCGCCGGTCGTTGTCAAACTGACCTGCACGCCACCGTACTTCGGAGCGCCTTCGAGGACGGTGAGTACACCATCGCCATTTGCGTCATCTGCCATGGTTGGACAGGTCGAGGCTGAAACGTTGTCGCCGTCGACGATGCCGTGGATGTGCATTGCGTGCGGGCCGTCGAGGTTGAGGCCAGAGGCGTTGATTTGCACGGTCATAGTTTCGCCGTCATCGGAGACAGTCAAGGTGCCGTTACCCGAGCCACCAGAATTGTTCAGCTCGGTGAGGTTGGCTTTGTACACAGCACCTTCGTGGTCAGCCGAGGCTGCCGATGTCATCATCGTGCTGAGGAATATTGCGGCCAAGGCTGCGACGGCAACCTTCGCGGTGCGGGAGTATTTCATAGTGTGTGCTCTTTCGGTGGCGTTGTTTGCGTAACTAGTGTGCCCAGTCAATGGTGACCTTAAACCTTGCGCTGTAGATTTCTTTGGTTCAACGGCGGCGAGTACCACCACTACTACCACCTACAAAATCGTAACTAAGCATCGCGTGGCGCTCTACTCAGCTGGATCCTCGAAGGTCCGTCGTGCGTGCGGGCGGCTGGGAAGTCGCCGAACGGCTCGCAGCGGTCGCGTGGTGAGCGCCAGCAACGAGCCAACCACCTGTACTGGGGCGCGCGCCGCTTCGGCCAAGCCCTGACCCAGCGTGGTCGCCGCCTCGCGACTCGTGGGCTTTTTGATCCAGCCGACCGAGACGAAGATGCCGAGTGACACGGCGGTGATGGTGACCATGAACCCCGTGACGACGAGCCAGCCCCACTCTTGGTCCAACGTCGGCAAGTTCTCGTGGTTCATCCCGAAGAAGCCGACGATCAGCGAGAGAGGAAGCATGATGGCCGCATAGATCGTGAGCACCCGCGACACATCGGTTGCGCGGCGAGCTTCGGCACCTCGGTAGGCCTCGAGCGTTTCGCTGAGCGCAGTTCGTGCCGAGTCGAGACCAGCTGTGGTCCTCATAGCGACATCGAACACGTCGGCGAATCGACGACGAGCCCCGTCGGTTATCAGGGACGAGTCCGAGCGCCGAAGCACATCGATTGTTTCGCGCTGGGGGTGGATCGACTTCCTGATCTCGGACAAGTCAGCCCTGATAGCGGCCACGTCGGCCATGACCTTGACGTCGGCCTCGAGGGCCCGGATCATGAGCTCGTCGGCGCGTTCGTCGAAGAGGTCGACCACCCGCATCTGTCGTCGAGCCACCACATCGGCGATCGATGCTGTCAGTTCCATCGGTGCCGAGGGCAGCAGTTGGGGACGAGCGTCGAGCTCATCCCAAATAGCGTCGAGCGCAGCCGAGGGTTCGGAGTGAACCGTCATCAATTCGTCGGCGGATACGAAGCAGTCGATCTCACACACATCGAGGTCGCTTTGATCGAGCCCGTGCAGCACGATGAGCATGTGATCGCCGAAGTCGTCGACTTTGGGCAGGTCGCTTTCGTGCAATGCGTCGTGAACGGCAAGATCATCGAGCCGGTCGAGTCCCTCGATCGTGTCGAGAAACTCGTCGGCCTCGTGCGCCGACGCAACCACGTCGATCCATCGCCACGTCGCGCTGTGCAGTGTTCGTACTTCCACGCCACCATCTTGGCGCGCTAGCGCAAGACTTGTGCCCCTGGACCCCAATCGAGTCGTACGGCGCCGAGGTCGCATTGGCTCGACACCTCGGCACTGCGCCCGACGTCAAGCCTTCGGCTCGACGTCAAGCCTTGCGCTTGCGGCGCCGGTCGAGGGCTTGGACGATCTCCCACACGACGATGCCGGTCGCAGCACACAGCAGCATGAGGATGAAGAGCCTCATCTTGAAGTCCCAGACCAAGAAGCTGACGTCGACCGACGGAGCGTTCTGAATCGCAAAGGCGACGAAGAGGACCAGCATGGTTGCGCCGAGCAGAAGTCGCGCCATCAGACCTTTGTCGAGTCCGGGGCCGTCGATCGCAACCACAGCGGTCTGATCTCTGCCACGGGTGGCCCAGTCTGCCGCCTCACCGGCATCGGCGTGCGTTGGCGTCAGTTCTTCATCCCTCATGACCCAAAATATGTCACACGCGGCGGGTCTTGGTGCAAGAACCGGGCACGTGTCGTCGAAGAGCGCCTAGTCGACGCGCAGTCAGTCGATGACGTCGACCAGACCAACATCGCGCTCAAGAATGGACCGAGGTCCATCGGCCAACCGAGCGTCGGTCACGAGTACCTGCGCGTCGGTGAGCGGCGCAATCGTGCCCAGACCGGTGAGGTCCCACTTCGTCGAATCGGCCAGCACGATGACCTGGTTCGATGATCGAATGAATGCTTGGTTCGTCTGCGCTTCGGCCAGGTTCGGTGTGGTGAACCCGGTGAGTTCTCCCATCCCATGCACACCCATGAAGAGTTGGTCGAGGTGCAAGGTGGCCAGGGCACGATCAGCTAGCGGACCAACAATGGCGCTCGACGGCGTAGGCGTGCCGCCCGTGATCACGACTTGAAGACCAGTTCGTAAATGGGATGCAAGGGCAGTAGCAACTGGAACCGAATTGGTGACCACCGTGAGGTTCTCGATGTCGAGTAGGTGGTCCACGAGCTGATAGGTGGTCGTGCCCGCAGTGATCCCGATTGCGCTGCCGGGCGCAATGCGTGTCGCAGCGGCCTTGGCAATCGCCGACTTCTCTGCTTGCTGCAGCGCAAGTTTGGTCGCGAAACCGGGTTCGTCGACGCGTCGCGAGGCCCGCTCGATTCGCGTGGCGCCGCCGTGGACGCGCTCGAGACGGAGGCTTTGCGCCAACGCATCGATGTCACGCCGAATGGTCATGGGACTCACCCCGAACTGCTTGCTCAACTCGACCACGCGCGCGGTCCCGCGGTCGTTAACGATGTCCGCAATGAGATCTCGGCGGTGATGATTGAGAAACTTCTGTCCCGTAACTTCTGTCACTTTACGATTGAGCTTCTTGCTGCAAAGAACATAAACACACAGAAAAAGAACAGTAGCAGCCAAACACGACGGCATTTCGTACCATACGCTCATCGGTATGTGCACTTTGAGTGCAAAGCTGTTCGGAAGTTGTCGTTGAGCGCTTCGGAATGAACCTCATCTGGACTACATTTGTCCGAAGATGCCTCCGTCAAAGTGGCGGTGGGTAGTAGGAGGGGAACCCTATGACTGAATCTCGTTATCCGTCGCCGACCGAGTGGGCCAAGTTTTCGCGGCGCGACATGCTGCGTAAGTCCGCGGTAGCTGGTGGTGCTGTCATCGCCGGTGGCACCCTGCTTGCCGCATGCGGCAGCGACAGCGCAGAGTCCGACACGGCGTCGAGCGACACTGGCGCCGACACGACCGAAAACACCGCAGCACGCGCGCCATCAGGCATGGCCATCGGTAACGCCAGCGGCGAAACCTCGATTGGTTCGAACGCATCCGACGAAGCGCCCCAAGCCGGTCTTGCTGCCTTGGTTACTGCATACGAAGGTGCAAACCCCAACGTCGATGTCACGATCAACACGCTCGATCACAACACTTACCAAGAAAACATCACCACCATCTTGCAGGCCCAAGACGACGATGTGCTCGCATGGTTTGCTGGCTTCCGCAACAAGTTCTTCGCCGACCAGGGCCTCGTTGGCGATATCAGCGACGTCTGGTCCGAAATCTCTGGTCTGGGCGAGGGCTTCAAGGCCGCATCGACCGCCAGCGACGGCAAGCAATACTTCGTGCCGACCTCGTACTACACCTGGGCAGTGAACTACTCGACTCCCGTGTTCGAAGAGAACGGTTGGTCAGAACCAACCGATCTTGACAGCTTGCTGAGCCTGGCCGAGGACATGATGGCCAAAAACATCACCCCGTTCGCATTCGCAAACGACGGCAAGTGGCCAATCATGGGCACCTTCGACGTGCTCAACATGCGGGTCAACGGCTACGACTTCCACATCGATCTGATGGGCGGAAACGAGAGCTGGACCGACGAGCGAGTCAAGGCAGTCTTCACCACATGGGAAACACTGCTTCCGTTCCACCAAGAGGGCGCCAACGGTCGCACCTGGCAAGAATCAGCCATTGACATGATGGAGGGCCGCGCTGGCATGTACCTGCTCGGCACATTTGCTGCGAGCGCCGACGACCGTCTACTCGAGGAGATGAACTTCTTCAACTTCCCCGAACTCGACGCTTCGATCGGCGCCAGCGCACTCGATGCCCCGATCGACGGCTATCAGTTGGTTGCTGATCCAAGCAACCCAGAGGCCGCGAAAGAGCTCCTTCTGTGGATGTCCACCCCCGAAGCTCAAAACGCCTACCTGGGCGAAGACCCATCGGTGGTTGCCTCGAACAGCGGTGCTGACACTGCTGGCTACAACCGCTTGCAGAAGAAGTCGGCTGAGCTAGCCAACGCCGCAACCGGCATCTCACAGTTCCTCGACCGTGACACCATCCCAGATTTTGCTGGCGCTTGTGGTGACATGTTCGCCGAGTTCATCGAAGACCCAAGTGGTGTCGACAGTGCACTTGCAGACTTGCAAGAAAAGAAGGAAGCAATCTTCGCCGACTTCGGTAACTAAGAACAATGGCTGCACCCGACCTCTCAAGGCGTCGGATGCGGTTTTCGAAAGCTGACAGAGGACCGGCGGCCAAGTCTGGTCGCCGGTCCTACTCAGCTCTGAGCCGCAGCGACAAGCGAACGATCTTTGCGATGGTCGGCGTGCCGACTGCGCTCCACTTGGCCTTTGTGTGGGTCCCGGCAATGGCCACCATTGCCCTGTCATTCACCAACTGGAATGGCTTCAAGTTTTCGACCATGAAATGGGTCGGGTTTCGCAACTACAAACAACTCGTCACCGTCTTCGAAGACGACTTCTACGAGTCTCTCCTGAACAACGCGTATGTCTTGCTGTTCCTCTTCGTCGTCGCAACGCCGCTTGGCATCCTGGTTGCGTACCTGCTCGACAAGAACCTGCGCGGCACTGCGGTCTACCAAAGTCTGCTCTACCTGCCCGTCGTTTTATCGCTGGCTGTGGTTGGTTTCATCTGGAAGAGCGTCATCTATTCGCCCCGCCAGGGCCTGCTGAATACTGCGCTCGGTAGAACCGCCGAGGGAAACCAGATCGACTGGCTTGGCGACAGCGATATCGTCATTCCGTTCTTAGGCGGCTACGGGCTGAGTAAAAACTTCCTGGCATTAATAGCGCCCATGATCTGGCAGCATGTCGGCTATGTGATGGTCTTGTACCTCGCTGGCCTCAAAAGCGCTGACCCCGCGTTGCAAGAAGCTGGCTCGATCGACGGCGCGAACGAATGGCAAATGTTTCGGCGCATCATCATGCCATCGCTTAAGCCGGTCAACGTTGTAATCATGGTGATCACCGTGATCACCGCACTCCGCATCTTCGACATCATCGCAGTGCTGAACAACCCCAACGGTACGAACGTGCTGTCGGTGCTGGTTACCGACAATATCAGTGGAGAATCGAGCAGTATCGGACGTGGTTCTGCTTATGCGACCGTGCTGCTGATGCTGTGTTTCGGGTTCGTGATTTGGTACCTACGTAACGCGTTCAGGGAGGAGCTCGAATGATTACGAACAAGCGCAATGCCATCTTGGCCCAGATCTTTCTCATCGCGCTCGTCGCACTGTGGATGGTGCCGATCATTGGCATGATCTTCTCGTCGTTTCGACCGCTTTCGGAGACTTCGGTCGACGGATTCTTTTCTTGGCCCGACACGGTGACGCTCGACAACTTCCGCGATGCGTGGGATCGAGGCAACATCCCGCGACACCTTTTGGTGACGTTCGTGGTTGTGGTGCCCGCACTGATCTTGGTGTTGTTCTTCTCATCAATGGTTGCGTTCACGGTGAGTCGGTACAGCTGGAAGTTCAACCTGTCGCTGCTCATGTTGTTCACTGCCGGCAATCTGTTGCCGCCGCAGACGATGATCCAGCCGCTGTTCCAGATCTACCGCCGCATTCCTCTTCCGGAGATTCCGCTGATCTCTGAAACGGGCGAGATGCGAGGCAGCCTGATTGGACTGATCCTCATCCATGTTGCGTTTCAGTCGGGCTTCTGCACGTTTGTTCTTAGCAACTACATGAAGACCTTGCCCAAGGAACTCAACGAGGCAGCACAGGTCGATGGCGCCAGCATGTGGCGCCAGTACTGGCAGATCATCATGCCGCTCACACGGCCAGCGCTGGCCGCGTTGGCCACACTGGAGTTTGCCTGGATTTACAACGACTTCTTCTGGGCGGTGGTCCTCATCCAGAAGGGCGACAACTTGCCGATTACCTCGTCGCTGCAGAACCTCAGCGGTCAGTTCTTTACCGACGACAACCTTGTTGCTGCCGGTTCACTGTTAATAGCGCTTCCAACGGTACTTGTGTACCTCGTCTTGCGTCGTCAATTCATCTCGGGACTCTCCGTCGGGGCCAGCAAGGGCTAATTCATCTTGGCTTCAGCGTCAGAACAGTTCATCACGCTCAGCAATGAGCGAGTCACCGTCGTGGTCGATCTTCGCCACGCCGCTCCTCGGTTGTTGCACATTGGGGCTGCGGTCGGGGGCGATTTGTCGGCTATGGCTCAGTCCCATGACTGGGCCGTTCCCCTGGCTGGGCTCAACGAGCTTGCGCCGCTCACATTGCTTCCCGAGGCGTCGCTTGGCTTTCCGGGTCGCCCTGGCATCGAGGGACACCGGGCCGACGGCAGCGGATGGGCGCCCCGGATGGTCACCGGCGCGACCAAAGTGACGACATCGAGCGTTGTGATGACGTCGAGCGATCATGATGCTGGACTAGAACAAGACGTTGAGGTCGCGCTCGACGATTCTGGAGTCATTAGGGTCGACGTCTCGGTAACCAACGTTGGGACCTCTGCGTATCAACTTGCCGGGTTGACGACCTGCGTTCCGCTGCCGAATAACGCCCGCGAAGTCATGCAGCTCGGCGGCCGGTGGAGCAGCGAGTTTCGGTCCGAACGCCGATCGGTGGCGACCGGAGCCCTCGAGATCGAGAACCGCGCCGGCCGGACATCGCACGATCGGTATCCCGCGGTGTTTGTTGGGCCCGAGGGCTTCTCCGAGGAACAAGGCACCGTTCTTGCTGCTCACCTGGCGTGGTCCGGCAATGCCCGGCTGCGCGTCGAGACCTTCAGCGATAGCCGGCGGATACTGCAGGCTGGCGACGCGCTGCTGCCAGGAGAAATCTTGCTGGGGCCGGGCGATACCTATCGCTCGCCGGCGCTGTTCTTAGCCTGGTCAAACAGTGGGCTCAACGGCATCAGCGACTGCTTTCACAGTTATTTGCGCGCCCGCGACAACCATCCGCGAACTCGACGTCCGGTGTTACTGAACACGTGGGAGGCCGTGTACTTTGACCACGACCTCGACCGGCTGAAGTCCTTGGCCGACGCTGCGGCCGAAGTTGGCGCCGAGCGATTCGTCCTCGACGACGGATGGTTCCGGCATCGGCGCGACGACACGGCTGGCCTTGGCGATTGGTACGTCGACGAGACCGTTTGGCCCGATGGGCTTAACCCCATCATCGACCATGTTCATGCTAATGGCATGGATTTCGGTCTCTGGTTTGAGCCCGAGATGGTCAACCCAGACTCTGACCTGTATCGAGCCCATCCCGAATGGGCGCTGGTGCCAACGACTCAGGAGCCCATTGAGGCCCGTAACCAACTCGTGCTCGATCTGTCGAACCCCGACGTCTTCAACTACCTGCTCGAGCGGATCAACGCCATTTTGGGCGAGTACGACATCAGCTATGTCAAGTGGGACATGAACCGTAATCTGGTGGCGGCGACCCACGATGGCCGGGCCACCGTCCATCACCAAACGCTGGCGGTGTATCGGCTGATCGACGCGGTGCGTGCTGCGAATCCGAGCGTCGAGATCGAGTCATGCGCCTCGGGCGGAGCGAGAGCTGACCTGGCCGTTCTCGAACGGACCGACCGGGTCTGGACTTCGGATTGCAACGATGCGCTCGACCGGCAACGCATACAGCGTGGGTTTTCGTACCTGCTACCGCCCGAGCTCATGGGAGCTCATATTGGACCTCCGAAGGCGCACACCACCGGGCGAACCCACTCGCTCGGTTTTCGCGGCGCCACTGCTTTGTTTGGTCACCTGGGCATCGAGTGGAATGTGCTGTCGGCAAGCCAAGACGACCGCAACCGGCTTGCTCGCATTATTGAGCTCCACAAGACGCATCGAGAGCTGCTGCACAGCGGACGCGTCGTGCGCTACGACCACGGCGACCCAGCAATCGTGGCCCATGCGATCATCGCCCATGATCAAAGCGAGGCACTGGTGTCCTTCGCCCAGATTGCGACCGCCGAGTCGCTCGGCAGTGGTGCGTTACGAGTCAACGGACTCGCTGCGAGCCGTGCGTACCGCGTGTCGCTGCTCGACGTGGAACCGGGCCGAGCCTGGGGCAAAGCGTTTCGCCAGCCGACGTGGATCGACGCCGACGTTGTCTTCACCGGCGACCAACTCGCTGCTGGCGTTCAAATGCCGATCCTCGACCCCGAGTCAGCGGTCGTCTTACACGTCGTCGCGACGGATTCTTGAGGCAAGTACAACGCGACTCAGGAATTGAGGGTTGAGGGGGTCGGGCGCGGCCACAACATAGGAAACAACGGATGATCCATCGGTGCACCTTCGGGGAGTTCATCGCTGAGCCCAGGAAACGGCGGCGAGGTCGCCCACCGACGAGGCGAGTGCACCATGTCATCGCCGAGATAGCGCACCGACAGTACCCGTCGACGGTTCAGCCCATCGACGCCTGCGGATCCGTGCACCGCCAACATGTTGAAGAATACTGCGTCGCCTGGTTCGAGCGCCCACCCGATCACGGGCCATAGGTCAGGGTCAGCGTAGAAGTCCGGCATTTCGGCCAGGGTCCCCTCAGGAAACCACCTTGCTTGCTCATCGAGAAAAGTGCGGGGCATGAACCATGGTCCGAGATGAGAGCCAGCGATGAACTCAAGACCGGCGGCTCGGGGGACTGGATCGACCGGGAACCACATGCTGGCGTTCTGGAGGCCGTCGACGTTGTAGTACGGCTGGTCCTGATGCCACGGGGTGCGCTGTTTCGTACCAGGTTCTTTGACCAGGACGTGATCGTGAAACAGCCGAATAGTGGTCGAGCCGGTGAGCTCAGCAGCAATCTCGGCTCCGGGCGACTCACGAATGAAGCGCTCCATCGCCGGTAGCCGGTCCCAGCTGCGGAAGTCCTCGATGAACGCGCCGTCGTCTGCTGCGCTTGCTCGTTTCGCCAGAACAGACAGCGACGCCAGGTTTGCTTCGATGGCCTCCTCGGCCATCGCAACATGATCAGGAGTGAACGCTTGGCGCACACACACCGCCCCATCACGCGCAAAGTCGCCCTCGAAATACACCACCGCGACTCTAGATGATCGAGCCCAAGCATCTGCAACGATCTCACCGCGCATAGCGCGGCAAGATCGTCAGAGATTGGGTGAGGTCGGGTTAGACCGCAGTGAAGTTCTTTTGGCCTTTGACTTTGCCGTCGGTGCGGAGCTTGATCAGGTGTGCAAGCACGTTGTTCTCGGCCAACTCGACGATCTCGTCGTCGATTTCGCCGTAGACCGCAGCCACGACGTCTTCGACGCGCATGGTCTCGCTACCGAGCGCTTTGAGGATTGCTGCCTCGCGGGCCAAACGATGGTCGATGTACTCCTGAACCATTGGCTTTGGTTCTTCGATCACATAGCCGTGAGCGGGTGCGATGCGCTTCAGGCGAAGCTTCTTGAGTGACTCGAGCGACGTGAGGTAGGCCGCCATGTCACCCTCGGGTGGGGCGTTTAGGCCAACGCTAGGACCGTCGACAATGAGGTCGCCGGAGATGAGCATGCGCTCTTCTTCGAGCATGAAGCCGACGTTGAGCGCCGAAGGGCCAGGCAGGTGCTTGGTAGTGAGCCGGAACTCGGTGCCGACGAGCTGTTGACCGTCTTCGAGCACAACATCGACGTTGCAATCGAGCTCGCACATGGCCATGACCTTGGCCCCGGTCTGCTTTGCAAGCTCAGGCACCGCGCCGGCATGTTCGGGGTCATTGTTGGTGACAAGGATCCACCGGATCAGATCGCCGCCGCAGCCGACGATGGCGTCGAGGTGGCCTTGGTCTGCGGGACCTGGATCAATGACAGCGATCTCGTCGATGCCAACCATGTAGGTGTTGGTGCCCAAACCGGTTCGAGGGCCCGGATTCATGGCAAGGATGCGGCGGGCCATGGGGCTGAGAGCTCGGGCCACGCCGGGCACTATTTCCTCTCTTACCTCCTCTTCCTCTTCCTCAACCGGGTTGGTCATGAGCTTGACTCTGCTATTCATCTGATGGCAATTCCGTGTTCGGGATGCGGTCGGCTTCGACCTCATCAACGTCAATGAATGTGCGGCCTGCCCGCCCCTTTGAGCCGGGGCCGGCGCCGAAGTTGGTGCCGAATGCGAAGCCACGTGTGGGCCCTGCAATCGACACGTTGCCGCCGAATTTCTTGAGCAGCATGGACCGTGCAACGGCCCGGGTTGGTGGAATGAACATCGCCAGACCCACGGCATCGGTGAAGAAGCCGGGGGTGAGCAGCAACGCACCACCAAAGATCATGAGAGCTGCATCGGCCAGTTCTTTCGACGGCATCTCGCCCCGAGCCAACGTGGCACGAATGCGCCCAACAGCTCCTGCGGTTTGCCATCTCATCAGTGCACCGCCAACCATGCTGATCACAACCAGCAAAAACATCGAGGTGATCCACCCCAGCGGCTCCGCGACCTGGAACAGGACATACAGCTCGATAACAGGCACGGCGATTAAAAAAAGAAAGACGAGCCCGAACATGAGTACTCAAGTCTACGGACCAAAGGCTTCGTTGGCTCCGCGGGCTCTATTTGGGTGTCTTTGACGACAGTTCAGCCTGCGGGTTGACAGGTCGGGCACCAGTAGGTGCTGCGGGCAAGTTCGCCGTGATTGCGCGATTGAATCGGGGCGCGACACCGTCGACAGGGCTGGCGCCGACGGCCATAGACCCCAAGCCCGCCCGGCACGGTCGTTCGGTTATGGGAGGTCAGGTTGGACTGGAGTTGCCGAGCCGCGGTGGCATACAGCGCCGTGCGATCTGCGGTTGGAACTCGGTCGACAGTCTCGAATGGATTGATTTTGCACGCCCACAAGGCTTCGCTCTTGTACACGTTGCCAATACCTGAGCCCATACGTTGATCAAGAAGGACCTCGGCGATCGAGGTCGTTGGTTCTGCGATGTTTGCGACTCGTTCGACCACCAAGTCGATATCGACGCCCGGAATGCACAAGTCAGGACCAAGATGCGACAGCGGATTCGGCTGGCCCTCGATCCAACGCCACGTGCGCACGGTGGGTGCGGTGAAACAGACCGCCGTCCAGTCCGCTACCTCGATGGTTGCCCGGGCGAGGTGAGCCGGCTCTTGCCACCGTTCGTGGGTTCGGTACAGATGCCACGACCCGGTCATTTTCATGTGCGTATGAAGCACGAGCTGGCGCTCGAATCGCACCAGCAGGTTCTTGCCGACGGCTTCGACGCTCTCGATCATGTCGCCCACCCTCGGTCGGTCACCAGTGAGACGAGGCGCGTCGAAGGCCACCACTGTCTTGCCAGCAAGGGCGGGCCGCAGCCGGTTCGCCGTGCGATGAATGGTGTCGCCCTCGGGCACTACCGATACCGCTGCCGACGATAGTTGCGCGCCGCGTTCAAGCGTTGAGCCACTGGCGGAATGTCTCGCTGCCGCGGTCGCCTGTCTTGGTGACATGCACGCCAGCAACGGCCTCGGCGATCACGCCGACCTTGGGCAAAGGAACTTTTCGGGGCAACTTCTTACGCGATTGTTTGTACACGTGGGCAACGTCAGCGAAGCGCATGAGTTCTGGTCCGCCGTAGTCGCGCACCCGCTGCGAGGGTCCGACCTGCACGAGCCCAACGACCCGTCCGGCGACATCTGACGGCGAAACCGGTTGAAGTGGCGTGGCTGGTGGCAGCGGCAACCACGGGCCACTGAGGAGTTTCTCGGCTGAGGGATGGGTGTGAGTGATTCGCTGGATGGTGTAGCCGAGGTCGGGCGTCTGTTCGACGACTTGCTCGGCTTTCCAGAGTTGTTTGCGGTGCGTGAGCGAACTGACGTCGGCACCGACGCGAGAGACAAAGATGAGGTGGACGTTGCGATCCGCGCACGCCGTTGCCAAGGCCCGCATCGAGTCGGGAATGTCGTCGCTGCCGCCGGGCCGCACATCGGCGGTGTGAACGAAGGTCGAGATACCTTCGAGTGCGGCGCTGATATTGGTGTGTGTATCCAGCTCGACAGCGAGCTGACCATCGGCGATGAGGTCATGATCGATCGACGTGACCGGCCCAGAAGCGTCGCCGACACAGGCGACCGGCGTCAGGTGATATTTGACCAATCGAGGCAAGATTGCCTTGCCGATTGGGCGATCAGTTCCGGTCACCATCACTCGCGTCATAGACGAGCACGCTATCTGCTGAGAGAACTGCTGATGGAACGAACAGCTCAGGTTGCCGAGCCGTAGGAATAGAACCGGGTCGGTAGTGTTGTCTCCATTGCCGCCGGTTTGTGCGAACCGGCCTCCTCTCCCGCAAGTCCCGTGGAGGGGACGTCTCGGCCCGGTGGAGTCCTCCCGCTCTACCGGGTAGAGATGCCGAGCGATTACGGCTTGAAGGACCAGCCGCGGTAGCCGCGAATGAAGCCAGCTGCTTCGAGCGTTTCCCTGAACGGAGATTCTCCGGCAGGTTCACCGTCGATCTTGGTGATCTCGAGTCGCACGCGGCCCTGGGTCACTACCTGGGCGAGAGCCTTGGCCCAGATTGGCCGGGCCGCAGCTTCGGGGAACAAAAGTAGGCTCTTGCCGCCACGCTCGACGTAAGCCAACGCAGCGCCGTTGTCCATGACCACCAATGCACCTGCGCTGCGCGACGGACGACCGGCGGAGTCTGGCCAGGGAAGTGATGCCCCGAACGGTTGCCCAGGATCGGTCGCTGCGATCACCATTATGTCGTCGTCCTCGCCGCGGCGTCGCAAGCGATCAACGGCGCCCGAAAGTGCGAACTGCGCCGCGCCCAGGCCAGCAACGAAGTAACCCCGGCGCACCTTGCCTTGCTCCTCGAGCGCTTTGAGGACTGGGTAGACGCCAGCAAAGCCGCCTTCGTTACCTTCGCCGAGAGCAGCTTCGCGCGTCAGCACGCCGTATCGCTCAAGCAGTTGCACCGCCCGGGCGTGTGCCGAAGCGGTTGGCGTGGGGCGAGGCTCAAGCAGCGGCGCCACCAGTGACCATCGGCCAGCAGCGGTGGGTGGGCCGGTGGCGCTGATTCGGCCAGGTCGAGGGCGGCGTCGTTTTGAAGCCGTTGCGCCCGCCTTCTTGCGAACGCCCTTGCCACTCAATAGCGAGCGAACAGGTGCGAGTGAGTCATTGGTAACCTCGCCTGCCCATACGAGATCCCAGAGTGCGTTGAGCACTGCAGAATCGCCGAACTCGGCGCCCGCTTCGGAGCAGGCACGCACGAGGTCGGGCCAGAAGCTTGCGCCCCGCTGCGCCAAGTGGTTGCGAATAGCGTCGTGCGTGTCGCCCTCGACCGGTTCGTCGGTCGGGCTTACAAACAGCGCAGCAGACTCACGAAACAGCAACCTGATACGGCCGTCGTTTTGGCCGATCGAGCCAGCACCAACCCAGATCACGTCGCCAGAAGTGCACAGTGCATCGAGGTCGGCGCGCCGGTAGTCGGCCATGCGAACCGCCAACACGTCGCGCTCGAGGACCGAGGCTGGGATGGGGGCACCTTGCAGTATTGAGAGCACATCGACCAGGCCATCGATACCTCGACGGGGCGTGCCGATCCCCTGCCATCGGGGCAAAAAGCGGGCAAGCGAATCGCCCTCGACCGGTTCGACTTCTTTGCGGAGCGCGGCGAGCGACCGGCGTCGGAGGCGTCGGAGCACTTCTTTGTCGCACCACTCGCGGTCGGTGCCGTCGGGCCGGAACTCGCCGCGAGTCACTCGTCCGGTGCCTTCAAGTCGTTCGAGCGCGTCGAATATCCGGTCTACGCCAATGCCGAACCGGTGGGCGGCCTGCGTTGCAAGGAACGGGCAATGGGTGCGAGCGAACCGTTCGACCAGATCATCGAGTGGTGTGTCGACGGGATCGGTGAACGTTGCCGGCAAGCCCATGACGATTGCCGCCCCGAGTGCATCGCGAACGCGGGCGGCATCTTCGGCAGCGCAGATGCGCTCCTCGTTAGCGATTGTGGCCCGAAATGCTCGGCGCTCGGTGATCAGCTGTTCGACGAACAGCTCCGTGTCCGACGCATTTGCCACCCTGGCGGCCAGTTCGAGCATCGATTGAGGTCCGAGCTCTCGCAATACATCGTGGGTTTCGTCGGCGTCGCGAGCGGCTCGATGCTCGACAAGGCGTTGAAGCTCCAGTTCGAGATCGGCCATTACGTCGGCATCGAGCAGGTCGCGCAGCTCTTCGGCACCGAGTAGTTCGGTCAGAAGGTCCTTGTCGAGTGCGAGGGCGGCCGCCCGACGTTCGGCAAGCGGAGCGTCGCCTTCGTACATGTAGGTGGCGATCCAGCCGAACAGCAGCGACTGCGCAAATGGCGAGGCCTTGGGTGTCTCGACCAACTCGACACGGATGGTGCGGTCGCCGATGCCGGCCATGACTTTGCGCAGCGCCGGTAGATCGAACACGTCATTTACGCACTCGCGCACGGTCTCGAGCAAGATCGGGAAGTCGGGGTAGCCCTGGGCAGTCGCGAGCAGGTCGGCTGCCCGTTGGCGTTGTTGCCACAAGGGGGTGCGCTGGCCGGGCCGACGTTTGGGCAACAACAGGGCGCGACCGGCGGCCTCGCGAAACCTCGACGCGAACAGCGCAGTCTGCGGTAGCTGCTCGATCACGATGCGGTCGATCTCGGCGGGCTCGAACACCAGCAACTCAAGTGGCAAGTCATCGAGGTGCTCAGGTAACCGCAGCACGATGCCGTCGTCGCTGTAGATCATCTCGATCGATGTGCCGAACTCCTCTTCGAGTCGAGCCCGCAGCGCCATCGACCACGGCGCATGAACTTGGGCACCGAATGGCGTGTGGATACAGATCCGCCAATCGCCGATCTCGTCACGGAATCGCTCGACCACGAGCGTGCGGTCATCGGGAACGGTGCCGGTGGCATCGGCTTGCTCGTCGAGATAGCCGAGCAGGTTGTTGGCGGCAAGCGGGTCGAGCCCGACCTCGGCGTTGAGCCACTCGACCGCGTCATCGCGTTGTCGCAGGTCGCGGATGAACTCGCCCATTGCCTCGCCAAGCTCGATCGGACGACCAGGGCCGTCGCCGTGCCAGAACGGCATCTTGCCCGGTACACCGGGCGCAGGGGTCACGATCACTCGCTCAAAGGTGATCTCTTGGATGCGCCAGCTCGAGGCACCGAGCAAGAAAACTTCGCCGGGTCGGCTCTCGTAGACCATCTCCTCGTCGAGTTCGCCAACACGCGTCCCATCGGGAAGGAACACGCCGAACAGCCCACGATCGGGGATGGTCCCTGGGTTGGTGACCGCCAGGCGTTGAGCGCCACGTCGGCCTCGCAGCTCGCCCTCGACACGGTCCCAGACGATGCGCGGTCGAAGTTCAGAGAACTGTTCGCTCGGATACCGACCCGCCAACAGATCGAGCACATTGGTCAAGACGTCGTCGCTAATTTCAGCGAAGTTGGCACTGCCTCGTACGACTTCGGCCAGCTTGTCGACTGGCCAATCGTCCATTGCGCACATCGCAACCACGTGTTGAGCGAGTACGTCGAGTGGGTTGCGCAGGTAACGGGTCGATTCGATGAGTCCCTCCTGCATACGGTGCGAGACGACCGCTGCCTCGAGCAGATCAGCACGGTGTTTCGGGAAGATCTTGCCGCGGCTGACGTCGCCCACGTTGTGACCGGCGCGGCCGATGCGCTGCAGGCCTCGACTCACTGCACCTGGCGACTCGACCTGAACCACGAGATCGATCGCACCCATGTCGATGCCGAGCTCAAGCGAGCTGGTCGCGATGAGGCCCTTGAGTTCGCCGCGCTTGAGCTGATCTTCAATGACCAACCGTTGCTCGCGACTAATCGAGCCGTGATGGGCCCGCACCAGCGGTATTTCTGTGTCTTCGGGCTCCGCAAGCTCCGCCCTTGCGTTGGCGCGGAGCACTGACTCGTCGTCTTGGTCGACTCGGCTTTGTTCGGGCAGCGGTGGCGAGTAGGGCGATGTCACCATTGCTTGCGCGCCAGCTTCGCCGGTCTGGCTCGGCTCAAGCGACCGACCTTGGGCCTGCGCCTCGGCAATGGCGGCTTGTTCATCGGCGAGCTCGTTGAGCCGGTTGGCGAGCCGCTCGGCCATGCGACGAGCGTTGACAAACACAAGCGTTGATCGATGGGTCTGGATCAGCTCAAGCAGCTTGGGATGGATCGCGGGCCAGATGCTCTTGCGCACGGGTCCCGCCGCGGCCGGCCCGCTCTGGGGACCTTCTTCGAAGCTGCCCAGATCGCCCATGTCTTCGATGGGCACAACAAGTTCGATGTCGAGTTCTTTGCGCACACCAGCATCGACAATGGTGACGGGCCGCCAGGCGTCGTTTTCTCGGCCAGCCAGGAAGCGAGCCGTCTCCTCGAGCGGCCGTTGCGTGGCCGAGAGCCCAATGCGTTGGGGCGAGGATTCGTTGATCGCTTCGAGTCGCTCGAGTGTCAGCGACATGTGTGCGCCTCGTTTGGTACCTGCCAGCGCATGGATCTCGTCGACGATGACTGCCTCGACCCGGGTCAAGCCCTCGCGTGCCTTCGACGTCAGCATCAGATAGAGCGACTCGGGCGTCGTTATCAAAATGTCGGGCGGACGTTTCGCTATCTGGCGGCGTTCCTTCTGTGATGTATCGCCAGTGCGCACGCCGACCGTGGGTTGCTGGGTGGGCGTTCCCATTCGTTCGGCCGCCAGCGTGATTCCCTTGACCGGGCCCCGGAGGTTCTTGTCGACATCGACCGCGAGCGCCCGCAGGGGTGAGATGTAGATGATGCGTGTGTGCGGGTCGTCTTCGGGTGTCGGGTCCGACGTAAGTCGATCGATGCCCCACAAAAATGCGGTCAGTGTTTTGCCGGAACCAGTAGGTGCCAGGATCAGGGTGTGGTCACCATCAGCGATAGCGGGCCAACCCTGGACCTGAGGCGCGGTGGGCTCGCGGAAACTCGCTTCGAACCATGCCCGTACCGGAGCTGAAAAGCGATCGAGCACCATGGGTTACTGCAGCACCGTGGCCGAGTTACCGGTGTCGATGATGGCAAGGCGACGGGTGGCTCGGGTGAGCGCAACATAGAGCGACCGCATGCCTTGGGGTTCGTACTCGACGATCGAATCGGGTTCGATCACGATTGCGGCGTCGAGTTCGAGCCCCTTGACCATGGAAACTTCGATCACCGAAACCTCCTTCTCGAGCGCACCGGCGTAGGCGACACCATGGTCGATGCCGGCCTCGTCGAGAAACGCCGAGACTTCTTCGGCCGCTCCAGTGACGCAGATAACCGCGATGTTTCCTGCGCCAACCGCTTGGCGTTCTTCGGCAATGGTGGTCGCCAACACGGCGCCGAAAGTGTCGGGGGTGGCGTCGATAAAGCGAGGAGGGTCGCCGGCGGACCTCACGGCCACGGGAGGTTTCAGATCAGGCATTGCCTTGGCGAGCACGGTGGTTGCGAGCTCCATGAGCGGTTGGGGAAGCCGGTACCCGACCGTCAGCTCATGGCGCGTGATGCCTTTGGGTGTGGGCAGATGCTCGGTCACACTTTCCCAGCTGTCGTGTGCCCAGGCACTGGTGGCCTGCGCTATATCGCCGACGATTGTCATCGATCCGCCCAGTGAGCGACGCGCCACCATATGTAGCTGCATGGGCGAAAGATCTTGGGCCTCGTCGATCACGATATGACCATAGGTTCGCAAGCCATGATCGCGGCTCTTGCCTGACTTGGGGCCAATGAGCCGGTTGGCCTCGTCGATCAGCGGCACATCGTGCGATGTCCAGACGAGTTCGTCGACGTCGGTTCGCGGACGGTGCAGACTCTCGATCGCGGTGCCGAAGTACTTCTCGCCAGCTGCACGCAGCAAGCTCGGGAAACCAAAGAAGTCGTGCAGCAGCTCTTCGGCAGAGATCACTGGCCACATCCACTCGACTGCCTCGCGGATGTCGATGGAGCCGTGCAGATTGTCTTTGAGTTCTTGGGCGTCGACGTCGTAGCGCCCGCTGGCCGCAAGGCCCTCGTAGAGATCCTCGACGACGAACTTGCGGCCGTGATTGTGAAACCGCGACCGTTGACGCGTGCGCTTGATGAGATCTTCGCTGTCCTGCACGGTGAATCGCAGCCGTTGCACGCCATAGGTGACGACGAGGTCTCGGCGTAGTGGACGCTGGCGTTGGCGAACGGCACGGCGAATCACATCGATCATGCGCAGGTCGCCCTTGATCCGGGCGACGTGGGTTGGATCGTGGCCTCGGACGCGAGCATCGGGCACGAAATCGCCGAGGACGGTCAGCTCGACACCCGACTCGCCGAGTGACGGCAGTACCTGCTCGATGTAGGTGAGGAACAGACGGTTCGGCCCTATGACCATCACGCCTTGGCCTGCGAGCGGGAAGCGGTGGCTGTACAGCAAGTAGGCGGCACGGTGCAGGGCGACAACGGTCTTGCCGGTGCCGGGGCCGCCTTGCACGATCACGACACCAGGAAGCGGCGCACGAATGATCTCATCTTGCTCGCCCTGAATGGTGCCGACGATGTCGCCGAGCCGGCCAGTGCGGCCGGACTCGAGCGCAGCAACCAAGGTGCGCTCGCCCTTGAGTCTTTCGGGCACGACGGTGCCCTCGCCGGTGAAGTGTTCGTCTTCGATACCCAGAAGTTCGCGGAATCGAGTGATGTAGTGACGGCGGCGCGCCAGGCCCATGGTTTGGCGGCCGGTTGCCCGATAGAAGGGCTCGGCGATCGGCGCTCGCCAATCGACGACCAGCGGATCTCGCGCTTCGTCGAAGACCGCTACTCGGCCAATGTGGAAGTGATCACCATCGGTTTGGTCGATACGACCAAAGATCAGAGACTGGTCACCAATGTCGAGATCTTCGAGCCGTGATCGAACCTTGTCCGCAAGCACGTCTCGTTCATAGCGGGCTTGGTGGGTGCCGCCCTCGCGTGATTCGACGTTGGTGGTAATGCTTTTGGCCGACTCACGAGAATTGTCGAGGCATTCGTACGCGTGCGCGATATAGGCAGCTTCGTCAGCAAAGTCAGGATGTTCGGTGTCTTTCATGGCGCAGGACCTGCCCAAAACGGGGTGCTTCATCGTAATGGGGTTCGTCGAAAACCGCGGTAGCTCAGCGGCGGCAGTACCGTCGGTTCGTGCTTCCCCTTATCTGTATCGACGTCGACGGGACGCTTGTCGGCTCGGCCCATGAGCCCACCGATGCCGTCTGGGCTGCTGCTGCCGAAGCGACTGCTCGCGGTCAGCACTTGGCATTGTCGACCGCCCGGGGCGCGTTTGGCCCTGCGCTCGGTTACGCACGACGCCTAGATCTGAATGGCTGGCACATCTTTCACAATGGCGGGGCACTTGTACACACGGGTACCGGCGAGATCCGAACTACGCCGTTGGCCGTCGATGTTGTGGCGGCTGCAACGGCCATTGCTGATCGAAACGGTTGGGTGGTCGAGTATTACTCGGCCGATGACTACACCGTGGACTCCGGCGCCGACCTGGCTATCGAGCATGCCGCTCTCATGGGTGTGCCGCACGTGGTCCGCACTCACGACTCGCTGGAGACAGAGATCGTTCGGGTGCAGTTCGTGGTGCCCTTTGAGGTCGTGCCCTGGGTCCACACCGAGATGAATGGACTCGACACCGTGGTCGTAACGGCACCGTCGCCGATCATGCCCGGAGTCGCCTTCATGTCCTGCACCAAGCCGGGTGTGTCCAAGGGTGCGGCGATTACTCGCATCGCCACAGAAATGTCGATCAGTGTGTCCGACGTGATGATGGTCGGCGATGGCGACAACGATGCCGAGGCAATCGCAACGGTTGGTCACGGAGTCGCGATGGCAAATGCCGTGCCAGCTGCCAAGGAGGCTGCCCGTTACGAGGTCGCTCATGTCGACCAAGACGGTCTTGTCGAAGCCTTCACGCTCTCGACAACTCTCTAGCGATTGCCCCAGCCCCAGTGAATCTCAGCGTTGGCGGCAGGGTCTCGGGCTAGCTATCGAGGTAGCGTCTCGGTCGTGGTCAAGGATCTGTCAGCGTCACCGTTTCTCGCAGCATGTCGGGGGGAGAAACCCAGCCGGGTGCCGGTGTGGTTCATGCGCCAGGCCGGCCGGTCGCTGCCCGAGTATCGGGCTGTACGGGGCGAAGGATCGATCAATCAAGCCATCGCCGATCCAGACCGGGCGACCGAGATCACGTTGCAACCGGTTCGTCGCTACGGCGTCGATGCCGCAATCTTATTCAGTGACATCGTGACGCCAGTCCACGCAATCGGATTCGGCATCGACATCAAGCCCGGCGTTGGGCCGGTCGCCGAGAAGCCCATCACGAGCAGCGACGACCTTCCACGGTTGCGGCCGCTCGACCCCGAGGCCGACGTGCCGTATGTGCTTGAGACGGTTCGCAACTTGGTCGACGAGCTCGACGTGCCGTTGATCGGTTTCGCCGGAGCACCGTTCACCGTGGCGAGCTATCTCATCGAGGGCGGCCCGTCGAAGAACAAGGGCAAGACCAAGTCCATGATGCTCGACAACCCGCATCTGTTCGACCAGATCATGGACCGCTTGGCCGACCAAGCCATCACGTCACTGACCGCCCAAATCGGCGCCGGAGCATCGGCGGTACAACTCTTCGATAGTTGGGCCGGGTGTCTGTCGCCGCAGATGTATGAGCGTCACGTGATGCCGGCAAGTCAGAAGATTCTCGAAGCGATTGGTTCGCTCGGTGTGCCCCGGATTCACTTCGGCACCCAGACCGGTGAGTTGCTCACCCGAATGCGCGATGCTGGCGCCGATGTCATGGGCGTCGATTGGCTTGTGCCGCTCGACGTTGCACGCGAGAAGCTCGGCAGCGACGCAGTCTTGCAAGGCAACCTCGATCCTGTGGTCTGTCTGGCCCAGTGGCCTTCGGTGGCCGAAGCTGTGCGCGAGGTCCTGGCCTGCAATGGTGGACACCACGGACACATCTTTAATTTGGGCCATGGTGTGCTGCCCGCGATCAACCCCGAGATCCTCGAAAAGGTTGTCGAATTGGTGCACACCGAAGGAAGCGCGCACCTTGGCTAGCAACCACTTCGTAGTGCCGATCCTGGTCCGGTGTCGAACCAGCAGGCCGTCGTGACCGACCCCGTCGTCGTGGTTGGTGGCGGAATCGCTGGCCTGAGCGCTGCATGGCAACTCAAGCGCGACGGCATGGCCGTCCATCTCTACGAAGCCACCGCCAATGTCGGCGGCAAGGTCCGATCGAGCGAGGTTGCTGGCCGCATGGTCGACGAGGCAGCCGACGCGTTTCTTGCCCGCGTGCCCCACGGCATCGAACTCGCCACCGAGCTCGGACTCGCTGATCAGTTGATCTCGCCGTCGGCCCGCAAGGCCCAGGTCTGGGGTCCAGCTGGGCTGACCCCGCTGCCAGAACCCAACGTACTGGGCATTCCACTCGAGCGAGCGTCGGCGAAAGCGCTGCTTGGTGCCGAGGCAGCTGATGCGGTCAAGTACGACCTCGCCCGTACCGAACCAGATCCTGTTCGAACCGACGAAACGATCGGGTCGCTCGTTCGCCGCAGGCTTGGCGATCGCATCCACGAAGCCCTGGTCGACCCCCTAATCGGCGCAATCAACGCAGGTGATACCGATGAGCTGTCTCTTGTTGCCTCGTCGCCGCAGATCTTTGCCGCCGCCAACGCAGGCCCGAGTCTGATCGACTCGCTCCGAAAGATGAAGGCGAGAAGTGACCCCGCTGCGCCGGTGTTCCACTCGTTCGTCGGCGGCATGCGAGTCCTTGTCGACGCGCTTGCGGCGTCGCTCGAAGGACGTATCACGACCGGTATCGGCGTCGATGCACTTGATCCACGCGTCGATGGGGGGCTGCAGGTCACGCTGTCGAGCGGCCGCGTGATCAACGCGCCGGCGGTCATCCTGGCCTGCCCTGCGGCCGCAGCGGCTGCATTGACGACGGCGTGGCCAAACGCAACTACAGGTCTCGCTGCGATTCCACTGGTATCGGTCACGCTTGTAACGTTGGCGTATCCGGCTGGCACCGTGCAGGTCGATGCTGCGTTGAGCGGGTTTGTTGTGCCGCGAGACAACGGCGCGATCAACATCACGGCGTGTTCCTACTCGCATCAGAAGTGGCCGCATCTAGGTGCTGGCGTTGGCGCCGCTCCAGATGTCGATTTGCTTCGAGTCTCGGTTGGTCACGGCCGAGATCAGACAACTCCGGCCCTACCCGACGATGAACTGCTTGCGTTGATCAGGGCCGACTTGGCGACCGCGATCGGGTTGCACGCCAATCCCATCGATGCGCGCATCGCGCGGTGGGACAACGCCTTCCCGCAATATGTCGCGGGCCATACCGAGCGACTGAGCCAGATCGAAGGCGAGCTCAATCCCAGCGGCGTCTTCCTCGCCGGTATGGGTTACCGAGGCATCGGTATTCCAGCGTGCATTGACCAAGGCCGCTCCGCAGGCGTCGACGCAATCCTCCACGTGCTGGACTGACTGCGTCAACCCGTGGGGTCAGACCCCACTGTGCACGCGTGAACACCTGGGTCAGACCCCACTGTGCACGCGTGAACACCTGGGTCAGACCCCACTGTGCACGCGTGAACACCTGGGTCTGACCCTGCGGGTTGACGGGGGCGGGTTAGGTGGCGAGCGGCGGCGGGGTGTAGCCGCCGAGGACTTCGGTGATGCAACGGGCAAAGGCCAAGGCGGTCCGGTCGTGCAGATACGGGGCGACGACTTGGATGCCGACGGGGAGGCCGTCGGCGGTGCGCCCGATGGGGGGAGTGGTCACCGGCAGATAGGCGCTGCCGACAAGGGTGTTCCAGCGTAGTAGGTGACGATACGGCATGTCATCGAAATCGCTCAGCACCGAGTGCGCCCAATTGGATCCCTCGGACGCGTGTACATGACGAAATGCAGGCACCGGCGTCACGGGACACAACAGCACATCGATGTCTGCGAAAAAGTCTGACCAGCGTTCACGGTTCTGACCGCGCTGCCTGTGCAACACATCCCAGACTCGGTGGGTCATGCCAGTTTCGGCGGAGGGGCCCGGGGCATCGAGATCATCAGAGTCCGAGATGTCGGTTGCAGCCCCGATCAGATTAGCACCATCCACCGATGCAGTAGGCACATCGAGGTTGGGACGCAGCCCATGGTCGATGCGTGCGCCAGCCTTGTCGAGTGCTGCTACGGCCGCAGTGAGGACTGAACTCACCGACGAGTCCACCGGACAAAACGGATCATCGAGCCAAGCCGCAACCCGGAAGTCGCCAAGCGCGGTCGCTCGCGGCGGCGGTAGCTCGAGCCGCCAACCCACCGCGTCATCGGGGTTCGGGCCAGCGAGCAGGTCCATGAGGAGGTCGAGGTCATCGATCGACCGTGCCATTGGACCAAAAACGTTCACGTCGGCGACGTTGCGGTGATACCGCACACTGTCCAGATAACCGAACGTCGGCACCACGCCAAAGCTCGGCTTGTGCCCGTAGATACCGCAAAACGAGGACGGTACGCGCACCGACCCACCGATGTCAGTGCCGATCTCAAAGCCCGTGAAACCCATCGCGACGGCGGCCGCTGGTCCGCCGGAGGAACCACCCGGCGTGCGAGTCACGTCCCATGGGTTATTGGTGGTGCCAAAGATGTTATTGAAGCTCTGGTAGTCGCCGGACCACCGAGGCACGTTCGTCTTGCCGAATACAATCGCGCCTTCGTCTCGAACCGTGGCGACAACGGTTGCATCGGTATCTGGCACGAAACTCTGGAGCTCGGTGGCACCACCAGTTGAGCAGATGCCCTTGGTGGCGAGCGCATCTTTGATTGTGATCGGGACGCCAGCTAGGCGGCCAAGTGCGCGGCCAGCTGCACGGTCGTCGTCGATCTGGCGAGCCTCTCGATGAGCCCGGTCGGCCGCCAGTGCCACCACTGCGTTCGTCAACTCGTCGAGTCGCTCGATGCGATCGAGATACATCGTGAGTAGTTCGACGGCCGAAACCGCCTTGGAGTCGAGCGCTTCGATCAGTGCGGTCAGCGATGCAGTTGGTGAAACCATGCCTCGATCAGATCACAGATCGATCGGCGAGTACCACCTGCCCTATTGCTGCGTCAACAAAGAATGGCGCGGGCCAAGACGTGGCCGCCTGCCGAGCGTGCGTTGCGCAGGACAGGCGGCCAGTGCTTGCAAGCCTGGCGACTTGGGTCAGCCGCGGCGGGTGAACTCGATGCGGCGGTTCGCTAGCTTGTCGGATGGTGTTTCTTCGGGCGATACCAACAGCTGGGTTTCGCCGTAGCCAACTGCGGTCAGGGAGTCAGGATCGACGCCTTCGGCGACCAGATACGCGACCACCGAATTGGCTCGCGCTTCGCTCAGAGCCTGGTTGCTATCGGTGTCGCCATCGCTGTCGGTGTGTCCGCCGACTTCGACTGCGGTCCCTTCGGGAAGGGTCCGCAACACGGCGGCTGCGTCGATCAGGGTCTGTTCGGATTCAGGTCGGATCGTTGCGCTGGCAACGTCGAACCGGACGCCTTCGAGAGCTGCGATCGAGTCGGTCAGATTGCGCAGCGTGATCGGGGCGGGGACCAAGATGCCATCGATCACGTGCACGATGCCGTTGTCGGTTTCTAGGTCAGCTGTCAGGACGTTGATGCCGCCTGGCAGTCCACCGTTGCTGCCGATGATGAGCGTTTCGCCGCTCAGCGTGTCGAAGCGGGCGCCGGGAACGATGTCGGTTGCGGGTACCAGGCCAGGCACGACGTGGTATCCGATCGTTGTCTGCACGTCGCCCTCGGAGAGTGTCGAGAGCAGTTCTGCGCTGGCGTCGAATGCATCGTTGTTCGGAGCGAACACCGTGAATGGGCCAGCGTCGGGGTCCGCAAGTGTCGAGTCGAGTCCGAGCGCACCGACAAGTGCGGTCAGCTGCGACAGGTCAGGAGTATCGCCCGCAAGATCACCAATCGTGAAGGCCGGTTCGGGGGCCGGTTCTGGCGTAGGTTCAGGAGTTGCAGTCGGCTCGGGCTCAGGCGTCGCCGTTGGTTCGGGCTCTGGCGTAGCTGTTGGCTCAGGAACCGCCGTTGGATCTGGTGCTGCAGCAACTTCTTCTTCGACGTCTTCGGCCACCGGCTCGACGACGCCTGGTTCGACAGTAGGGAAGACGCCATCGATCTTGTGCACGATGCCGTTCGAGGCCTCGATGTCAGCCTCGTCGAACTCGATCAAGCCATTGATGAGATCGTCGTCGTCGAAGGTCAACTCATAGCCGCCGATCGTGGTGACGGTGCCTGCATCGCGAAGCTGACGCTGCGTGAACTCGCCTTCGACAACGTGTAACTCGATGCCGACCTCTTTATCCTCGCCGGACATAGCGTCCAAAAGTTGGTCGGCGTCGTCGACTCCGACTGTGTCAGCTGCGTTGTCCCATGCGTCGTCGGTTGGTGCAAAGACGGTGAAAGGACCGGCCGACTCGCTACTGAAATCCGAGTCGAGCTCGCCGTCGCCGAAAAAGTCAGCGGTGATGCTGAGTGAGCTGTCGTCGTCGAGAATATCGCTGATGACGAGTTCAGATGTCGCGCCACCCAGGGTGAAGCTGTCGACAACGTCTGATGCGCTGCCGCACCGGGAAACGCCAAAGAACAAGAGTCCAAGGATTGCGACGACGGCGAAGGCGAGCCAGAGAATCTGCTCATCAGACGAGCGTGACGACTCGGCGATCAGCTTGTCTTCGTCGTTTCCGCCGGCGAAACTGCGGTCGTTATCTGTCATGGGAGGTCCCCTCTTCACCTTGCTTACTGCAAGGCTCCATTGGATTGACGCCCGACAAGCGCGAAAAGTCGCGAGATTCCTCAAGTAATTTCATCGGCATCGTTGCGCAAACCTCGGCGCGTGGGAAGACCGGTACGGTTGGACGGGTTAGCACTGCGTACGACTCTGGAAGGTTCGTCATGCACATCGACATTTCTCCGAGCGCCGAGCAGTTGCTCACAAAGCGCGGTGGGACCATGACCATCGACTTCATTTCGGCGGTTGGTTGAGGCAAGGTTGCCGAGGTGTCGGTCGACACCAATACCAAAGGCAAGAATCTGGCGCCATATCGCCGGATGAATCACGACGAGTTCAAGATCTTGATGGCGCCAAAGCTGGTTGGCCTAGCCACCGCGATGCGGGTCGATGTCAAAGGCGGGCTACGCAAGCGACTCACGGTCGAACTTGACGACGGCACCGGCGGCGCCTGCGCCATCTGAGAAAAACGCCAACGTGAGCTCGCCGGCGACACCCCGCTGTGCCGCACGAGTGGGTAGTCTTCGGCGATGGACATTGAATTCTGGGTTGACCCTATTTGACCGTGGTGCTGGGTGACTGCCCGTTGGGTAGTCGACGAAGTGCAACCGCACCGTGATGTCAACATCACATGGCAACCAATCAGCCTGCTCAACAAGAATCAGCCCGCCGAAGACAGCGATTACTACGCACCAGTTGCCTATACCCACAAGCTCCTTCGCGTGATCGAGAGCATTCGCAAGGCCGAAGGTGATGACGCAGTCAAGGACGTCTACTGGGAGTTCGCGACGCGGATCCACCACGACGGCGACCGCCAAAACAGCTTCGATCTGCCTGCAGCACTCGCTGCTGCCGGTTTCGATAGCGCTCATGCGGCCGCATTCGACGACGAGTCCTTCGACGAAGAGATCGCAACCCGCATGGAGGCTGGTCTGGATCTCGCTGGCGACGACGTGGGCACTCCAATCATTGCTATGGACGACGAGAACGGTGATCGTGTTGCCCTGTTTGGTCCCGTCATCACCCGGGTGCCGCCGACAGACCAGTCGCTCGGTCTCTGGGACGGTTTTGTGGCGTGCGCCCGGACACCTGGCTTCTGGGAGCTCAAGCGCACCCGCACCGAATCACCCGAGTTTGGCGATCGACCGAGCTGACGCCTGGTCGGCACGGCGTCCTCTTGATAACACCGTAGAGGCATCGCCCGGTCCATGAACCCGTCGCAACTCTCACCGATCGGCAACCGGCCAGCGGGTATTCTTGCCCCGCTGGCCGGTGGTCTCATTGCGTTCTCGATGCCGCCGTGGGGCTGGTGGCCCCTCGCGCTCATCGGCGTTGCCATCATCGACCGCCTGCTGACTCACCAGCCGCGAAAAGTGCGCTTTGCCCGCGCGACGGTGGTTGGCGTGTGGTGGTTGTTCCCGGCCACGTTCTGGATGTGGGACATGACGATTCCGGGATACCTCATCCAGGGTGTCCTGTTCTCGGCTCTGTACGGGTTGACAATGGCGCTGGTTCCCGCAGGCGCGGGTCGACGGGTGGGCATCCCGGCGGCGCTGGTACTCGCGGCCCTTGTTCGGTGGAACTGGCCCTTCGGTGGCGTTCCGCTTGCCAGCCTGGCCATCAGCCAATCTGACGCGCCCTTGGCGCAAACAGCTCGGGTTTTCGGATCACTGACGATCGTGGCGCTGGTCGGGGTCGTCGGGGTTGGTCTCAGCGCGATTGCCGAACGCAATTGGCGAGACAGCACGGGGGCGGCCGCCGTGCTGGTGGTTGGCATCGGGTTGACCGTCGTGGCTCCCCATGGCACGCCTATCGACACGATCGACATCGCCATCGTGCAGGGTGGCGGTCCGCAAAACACCCGTGCCGCCAACACCAGTTCTCGCGACGTTTTCGTCCGTCATCTCGACGCAAGCGAGGCGGTGCAAGGTCCGGTCGACTTCGTTCTGTGGCCCGAGAACGTGGTGCACACCAGCGGCCCGATCGAAGAGTCGGGGGCCTATGACGAACTGGTCGCACTTGCACAGGACCTCGACGCGCCGATCATCGCTGGCATCGTCGAGAGTTTCAGCGACGAGGGTTTCTTCTTGAATGCGTCGATCTCCATCAACCCCGACGGCACAACGTCGAGTCGATACGACAAGCTTCGTCGGGTGCCGTTTGGTGAGTTCGTGCCGTTTCGGGGCTTGATCGAGAGAGTGGCGCCAGACTTCTTGCCCACGAACGACGCGAAGCCGGGGACCGGGCCAGCGATAATCGAGACTGGTGTTGGACGGGCCGCCATCAGTATCTCGTGGGAGGTCTTCCACGACGACCGAACCTACAGCGGCATGCGAAACGGCGGATTGATCCAGCTGAACCCCACCAACGGGTCGTCGTTTTGGCTCACCATCGTGCAGACGCAGCAGATTGCGTCGTCGCAACTTCGCGCTATCGAATCGGGCCGATGGGTCCTGCAGGCGGCTCCGACTGGATTCAGCGCCATCATCGAGCCCGACGGCACCATTGTCGAGCGCTCGGCGATCTCCGAGGCCCGGGTGCTTCAGGGCCAGGTCGAGTTGCGCGAAGGCAACACGTGGGCCACCCGATTCACGTGGTATCCGATGTTCATCATCATGATCGCCGGGTATGCCGCAGCGTGGGATCTGCATCGTCGCCGCGCCGACGACTAGATCACGACCAGGTCTCGTCGACTCGCTCTGATCTTCACCGCGCTCGTGACAACACCCCCACCCTTCTGTCACCAAATTCGTCGACGAGGACGCAGTCCTTTCTAGGATGTGGCGTCATGCGTGCGGTGGTGCAACGAGTGTCCGAGGCCCGAGTTCGCGTCGACGGCGAGATCATCGGCGAGATCGAAGCTGGTGTGGTTGCGTTGATTGGGATCACTCATGGCGATACCAGCGCTCAGGCGTTGAAGCTGGCGGGCAAGATCGCCAACCTCCGCATATTCGGCGACGACCACGACAAAATGAACTTGAGCGTGCTCGACGTTGGCGGTGCGGTTCTGGCTATAAGCCAGTTCACGCTTTATGGCGACACCCGCAAGGGTCGGCGACCCGCCTATGTTGCAGCAGCGCGGCCCGAGGTTGCCGAACCACTGTGCGATGCCGTCGTCGACGCACTTCGCAATCTTGGCGTGCCGGTTTCGACTGGCCGGTTCAGAGCCGAGATGAAGGTAGAACTCATCAATGACGGGCCGGTCACCCTCAACATCGAAGTCTGACGATGGACCGCGGTGTTCAAGAGCTGCCCGCGTTGGGCGACAAAAGGGCGGAGGTGTTTGCGCGAGCCAGGCGGTTACCGAGGAGCGAGGGAGAGCAGCGCTAGAGCTGCGGCTTTGTCGAGCGGCTCGTTGCCGTTGCCGCACTTGGGCGACACTACGCACGACGGGCACCCCTCGCTGCAGCCGCAGGCACGCAACAGGTCGAGCGTGGATCGCAGATGTCGATGCGCGACCTGAAACCCGAGTTCGGCAATGCCGGTACCGCCGGGGTAGCCGTCGTAGATGAAGATTGACGGGTGCAACGTGTCTTGATGCAAAGCGGTTGAGACCCCACCGACGTCCCATCGGTCACAGATCGTGAACAGCGGCAGCATGGCGATCATGGCATGTTCGGCGGCATGCAGCGCGCCCGGCAGCTGACTGGTGGTAACGCCGACCCCTTCGCAGAGGCGATGTTCGATGGTGTACCAAAACGCGCGGGTCACAAGCCGTTGCGGTTCGAGCTCAAGTTCTTCGTGCGACAAGATCTTGCGGGTGCGTCGGTCGCGCCGCTGGTAGCCGGTGACCTGGGTAGTGACTTCGACCTGGCCCAGCATCAACTCGAGCGGGCCAACCGCCTGCTTGTCATCGATACCGAGAACAGAAATGTCGGTCGTAGTTCGGGGTTGGGTGTACTCGATGTCGGCGACGACGTCGACCACGGCTACTAGGTCGTCGGGGTCGAAGTGTTCGACCCGATAGGTCTGGCCCCGATGCAGGTAGACCGCGCCAGCATGCACGAGGCGAGGTGCTCGCGACTCGTCGACGGTTCCGACCAGCGTCCCGTCGGTGTCGATGATCTTGACCTCGTTCGACGACCCCGAGCGAAGCCCGATACCACGGCTGGGCGAGCCTGTGCCCGCCCACATTGCGACCGGCCGGTTGTCGTGAAGCCGGGTAACAAGTTGATCAGATTGCACAAGTCGCCGCACGGTGTCGTCGAGCATCTCGGGCCAGTACTGCTGATCATCGTGACCGAGCGGGAGCTCAAAAGCAGCACATGCGAGGTGCGGGTCCGCGATGAAGGAATTGGTGACATTTATGACAGCTGGCTCCGGTGGCCGAGAGAACACCTGGTCAGGATGGGCCATGAGCCACTGGTCGAGCTGGTCATCGCCCGCGACCAGAATCGTGAGCGACGCCTGTCCGGTGCGACCCGCCCGACCAGCCTGTTGCCACATCGATGCGATCGTGCCCGGGAAGCCGGACAGCACGCACGCATCTAGGTCACCGATGTTGATCCCCAGCTCGAGCGCACTGGTGGCAACGACGGCTGACACTTTGCCGCTGGCCAGTTCGTCTTCGATCTCGCGACGTTCGCTGGCCAGGTAGCCGCCGCGATAGGACCGGACGATGTTGTCGTCGAGAGCGCTGACTCGGCGTCGGACATCGCCTGCGATCAGCTCGGTACCTTTGCGACTTGGTGCGAATGCGATCGTGCGATGACCACCGTCGACGAGTGCAGCGACGGCCGAGGCTGTCTCGGAGTTGGTCGAGCTTCGGGCACCCGAGACTTGATCGAGCACCGGGGGATTAAGCAGCGCAAACGTGCGGGGTCCGTGGGGTGATCCGTCGTTGTCGATCTGATGCACGGGCATGCCGCAAAGTTCGGTAGCCAGTTTGCCGGGCTCGCCAATGGTGGCCGATGTGAAACAGAACGTCGGTTCGGCACCGTAGTGACGAGCCACGCGCACGAGCCGCCGAAGGATATGGCTGACATGGGTGCCGAAGACACCGCGCAGGACGTGAAGTTCGTCGATGACCACAAATCGCAATCGGCGGAAGAACCGTGACCATTGGCTGTGGTTCGGGAGGATCGAACCGTGGATCATCTCGGGATTGGTCAAGATGGTGTTGCAACGATTGCGGATCCACGTGCGTTGTTCGTAGGGCGTGTCGCCGTCGTAGGTTGCGGGCGTGACGTGAGCGACGCCTAGTGAACCAAGCGACCGCAGTTGATCCTGAGCAAGTGCTTTGGTGGGGAACAGGAGAAGCGAAGTGGATCGGCCGCGATTCTCGGCGGCGGCTTCGGCGATCGGCACTTGATAACAGAGGGACTTGCCCGAAGCGGTTCCGGTGGCGATCGCAACCGACTGTCCGTCGCGCATGCGGTTGATGGCGTCGGCCTGGTGGGTGAAAAACTGATCGAAGGGCAGCACGCCGGTGAGCGCGTCGGGCAGCGGGCGATCAAGCTGGCCAAAGCGCGGCGACCGGGCTGCGAACCGTTCGACGTGCACGATCCGGCCGTCGTTGGACAGACGTTGGAGTAGCTCATCGAGCGTGCTGCCTCGGGCAGCGAGAACCGTGTCCACGCAACCAACAGTAGAGACGCCATGTGACAGTTTCGGGGAGGCTCTCGATCTCGTTGCTTCCGGGCCGTGTCCACCAGATCCGATGAGAAATGCAAGGAACGTGTGCAGAGCGCCGCTTTACGCGCCGAAGGGGGAACTAGCCTACGAAGTGTGATCGAGCCCACCTTTGAGGTCGCCGAGTACGGGCGATGGGCCGTGATGCGAGTCACCGGTGAAATTGACATGGCGACCGCGCCTCGGCTGCGACAACATGTGCAGACCGTGACTGCGCGCGAACCGCAGGGGCTCATCCTCGATCTTGATCGGGTCGACTTCATCGACAGCACGGGCCTCGGCGTCATGGTCGGTGCAGCAAAGCGCATGCGAATGATCAACGGTGGCTTCCGTATCGTGTGCTCACAGAACCACCTCAACGAACTGTTCCATATCACCCGGCTCAACGAAGTATTCGAACTCTTCGAATCGCTCGAACTCGCACTCGTCAACGTCGACGAAGCGGGCAACAACGAAGGGGCATCGACGTGAGCGAGGACTTCGAGATCGATATCCCGCCCTCCTTCGAACATCTGGCGATGGTCCGGTCGGTCCTTTCGACGGCGCTCGAAGCGGCCCCCGTTCTTAAAGAAGAGCGGCTGCAGGACCTTCGTCTGGCCGTCAGCGAAGCGACGACCAACGCCATCGAATCTCATCAGAAATGCAATAGCGAAGAGGCGGTTGCAGTGCGGATCACCATCGCCGACAAAAAAGTCACCGTAAAAATTGTCGATCACGGCGGCGGTTTCGATCCCAGCAAGCTGAAAAAGCACCCGCCGGTCACCGACCCCGAACGTCTCGAGTACGAGCGTGGGCTCGGTGTCACCCTGATGCGGCGCTTGACCGACGACTGCACCATTACGCCCACCAGAACCGGCACCGCCGTCACGCTGGTCGTCCACCGCTAGACCAGCACTCGGCCCGTTCGGGTCCAACAGCGGTTGTTCTGGCACCTGAGGTCCGGGGTGCCAGTCGTGAGCGCTACCATCAGACGCCGATGCAGGAAACAAAATTCAGTGACCTGACATTTGTCGGCGGCGAAACTGTGCTCGCCCGGTTCTTTGCCCGTCCAGTCAAGCGTTTTCTGGCGGTCGAGGCGGCTGGCGGCATCCTGCTGCTGATCGCCACCGCAGTAGCGCTCATCTGGGTGAACTCGCCATGGGGCGATTCTTATGATGCGTTCTGGAATGTTCCCGTCAACCTGTCGGTCAACGGGATAGAGATTTTCGAAGGGCATTCGCTCACCGACTTTGTCAACGATGGACTGATGGCGGTGTTCTTCTTCGTCGTTGGCCTCGAGATCAAACGCGAACTCGTCGATGGCCAGCTGCAGAATGCGCGGGATGCCGCGCTGCCTGCGTTTGCAGCGCTCGGCGGCATGGTCGTTCCTGCAGCAATCTATTTCGCGATCAACGCCGGAACTCCAGCGCAGCACGGCTGGGGTATTCCAATGGCGACCGACATCGCGTTCGCCGTTGGTGTCGTGTCGCTTCTCGGCGACCGGATTCCTCGGCGGCTCAAGGTGTTCCTGCTGTCACTGGCGATCGTGGACGACATTGGCGCAATCATTGTCATCGCACTCTTCTATTCTGCGGGCATCGACAAGGGTTGGTTGCTTGCGACCGTTGTGTTGCTCGGTGTGGTCTACGGGCTGCGACGGCTCAATGTTTGGTGGATCCCGGTCTACATCTTGATCGGCACGATCGTGTGGTGGACTACGTTCCGCTCCGGTGTGCACGCAACAATTGCCGGTGTTGCGCTCGGCCTGATGACCCCAGCTCGTCCGCTGCAGAGCGAGAACGAGACCCGAGCTCTTGCCCGATGGTTGCGAGACAAGCCCGAGGTGTTCCCGGTCGATGTGCGCTACGCAAGCTTCCACATCCGCGAGTCGATATCGGTCGCTGAACGACTCGAGACGTCGATCCATCCCATCACTAGCTATGTGATCATTCCCATCTTCGCGCTTGCCAATGCGGGCGTTCGGATGAACGGCGACATCATCTCTGCTGCCCTGCAGTCGCGAGTGACCTGGGGGATCATCCTGGGTCTTGTCGTCGGCAAGACGCTGGGCGTGACTGTGTTCAGCCTTGTCGCGACCAAACTCGGATGGGCCATACGCCCCAGTTCGCTCACGCTGCGAAATCTGGTTGGTTTGGCGATGATCGCCGGTATTGGATTCACGGTTTCGTTGTTTGTCAGCAGCTTGGCCTTCAGCGACGATGACCATCACGGCGAAGAAGTTGCGCTCGTTGTCGAAGGTACCACTGGTTTGGGTCGTGCGCCCGAAGAGCTTGCGTTCACCGAGGCCGATGACAGCCACAGCGGCGACGACGACCACGACGGCAAAGATCACGGCGGCGGCGAAACGAGCCCTGTCGAAGACAACGCCAAGATCGGCATCCTGTTCGCCTCGGTTGTTGCGTCGGCCGGAGGTCTGCTCATCCTGTCCGGCGGCGGCATGAAGCCCGACGAGTCGGAGTAGAACGGGTTTTCAACTCCTGCTGCGGGTAGTCCGTGTTTCGGCTCACCCGTAGCCGAAACGGTGTGAGAGCCAAAGCCACTATGGCCCCGTCGATGGTCCCGGCGAGTGTCGACCTTGTTCAGGAATGCTTCGATTTCGTCGCTCATAGGTCCCCAGCCGGAGCAGCCCGTGAAGCGTTACAGCAGAGACATCAGGGGAGAAATTTGACCAATCTCGCGTCGGTCGCGTGCGAAATTGGTCGCGGAGCTGCTTACCCTTGCGCTCAATGGGACACAAGCTCGTCATAGTTGAGAGCCCTGCAAAGGCTCGCAAGATCGGTGAATATTTGGGCGATGGTTACATCGTCGAGTCGTCGATTGGTCACATCCGTGATCTGCCGCGCGCCGCCGCCGATGTACCAAAGGCATATAAAGGCGAGAAGTGGGCCCGCCTCGGCATCGACGTCGAGAACGACTTCAAACCGCTCTACGTCGTGTCGAGCGACAAGAAAGAGCAGATTAAGAAACTCAAGGCGGCCATGAAGGACGCCGACACCCTGTATCTCGCGACGGATAAGGATCGCGAAGGCGAGGCCATTGCCTGGCATCTGCTCGAAGTCCTGTCGCCGCCAAATACTGTCGAAGTGCACCGGATGGTCTTCACCGAGATCACCGAAAAGGCGATCCACGAAGCGCTGAACGATCCTCGCGAACTCGACCGCAAGATGGTCGATGCCCAAGAATGTCGCCGCCTGCTCGACCGCCTCTATGGCTACGAAGTGTCGCCCGTGCTGTGGAAAAAAGTCATGCCGAAGCTTTCAGCCGGTCGGGTGCAGTCGGTCGCCACCCGCATCGTCGTACAGCGCGAACGTGAGCGCATGGCGTTCGTCGCTGCCTCGTATTGGGATCTCGAAGGCAAATTCTCACTGACTCGCGATGCAGCCGACGGCGAACCTGCCGACTTCAGGGCCAAGCTGCTCGAGGTCGACGGCAGTCGCATCGCCCAAGGCCGCGACTTCGGCCAGGACGGTCAGCTCTCCGGCGACGCGGTCGTGATCGACCAAGCCCGAGCCGAGGCTCTTGTGGCCGAGCTGCACGATCAGCCGAGCGAGGTCAAGTCGGTCGAGTCCAAGCCCTACCGCCGCCGCCCGGCCGCGCCGTTTATCACTTCGACCTTGCAACAAGAAGCGAGCAGCAAACTTAAGCTCTCGTCGGCCATGGCGATGCGCTCGGCTCAAGGCCTGTACGAAAAAGGCCTGATCACCTACATGCGTACCGACAGCACCACGCTGTCAGCCGATGCGCTCGAAGCTGCCCGCAAGGTCATCACCGAGAAGTACGGCCAGGAGTACTGCCCACCCGAGGCCCGCACCTACAACAAAAAAGCCAAGGGAGCACAAGAAGCACACGAGGCCATCCGGCCCGCCGGTGCTGAATTCCGTAGCCCCGAGAGCGTGTACAAGGAATGCGTCAAGAGCGAAGCATCGCTCTACGAACTGATCTGGCAGCGCACGATCGCCTCGCAGATGACCGACGCAACCGGCGACACCGTGCAGGTGCGCGTTGGTGTCACCTCTACCAGCGGCACCGACACCACCTTCTCCGCCAGCGGCACGGTCATCACTCACCAAGGTTTCCGCAAGGTCTACATCGACACCGACGACGATGACGACACGGGTACCGCCGCGCTACCCCAGGTCGCCGAGGGCGATTCGCTCAAGGCCAGCGATCTTGAAGCAAGCGGCCATGAGACCCAACCACCATCGCGCTATACCGAAGCTTCGTTGGTCAAGAAGCTCGAAGAACTTGGCGTTGGTCGTCCGTCTACGTACGCAGCGATTATGGGCACTATCGAAGACCGTGGTTACGTGTGGAAGAAGGGTTCGGCACTGGTGCCAAGCTTCACCGCATTCAGCGTGATCAATCTGCTCGAAGGCCACTTCCCTGATCTCGTCGACTACGAGTTCACCGCCCAGATGGAAGTCGACCTCGACGACATTGCCGACGGCCAAGGCGAAGCAATCCCGTGGCTGCGCAAGTTCTACTTCGGCGATGACAATGACCCCGGGCTCAAAGAAAAGGTCGACCACCGGCTGGGTGAGATCGACGCCGCGGCGGTCAACAGCATCCCGCTGGGCGTCGACGCCAATGGGCAGATGGTCGTTGGTCGTGTTGGCCGCTACGGCCCGTATGTGCAGCGCGGCGACGGCCAACCCGATCTCGACGGCAAGCCCAATCGTGCGTCGATCCCCGACGACATTCCGCTCGACGAGCTGACGATCGAACGTGCCATCGAGTTCATCGAGGCGCCAAGCGGCGACCGCGAACTCGGCGACGATCCTGTCACCGGCAAGGTCGTGTTCGTAAAGAACGGTCGCTTCGGTCCCTACGTTCAGCTGGGCGAGATCGACGATGATCCCGACGGCAAACCTAAGCGCGCGTCGGTCTTCAAGTCGATGGATCCAGCCGAGGTCGATCTAGAAACAGCACTCAAGCTGCTCGAGCTACCTCGCACGATCGGCACGCACCCTGAAGACGGCACCGAGATCAAGGTACACAACGGCAAGTTCGGTCCGTATCTGACCAAGCAGTCAGCCGAAGAAGGCAAGAAGCCCGAAACCCGCAATGTGCCGACTGAAGAAGCGCTGCTGACCATCACGCTCGACGAGTGCCTTGCGCTACTCAAGGAGCCAAAGCGCCGTGGTCGCGCCGAACCCAAGCCCCCGCTGAAGGAAATGGGTATCGACCCGTTCAGTGGCATGAAGATGCTTATCAAAGACGGTCGCTTCGGCCCCTACATCACCGATGGGGTGGCCAATGCATCGCTGCAAAAGGCTGACACGATCGAAGAGATCAGCGACGAGCGCGCCAGCGAACTGCTGATGGCTCGGCGCCAGCGCGCCGGAACCCTCTACATGGAAGACGGCGTCGAGAAGTGGGACCCGCCGGCCAAGAAGTCTCGCAAGAAGGCACCGGCTAAGAAGAAGAAAGCTGCTGCCAAGAAAAAGAAGGCACCGGCCAAGAAGAAGGCTGCTGCTAAGAAGTCGGCCGACTAGAGCTAGCTCCCTAGCTCCCTTCACACAGTCTTATGAACAGGTTCTGAGGATTGTGGGCGATCGCAGGACTCGCGCGTCGATTGCCGGTGTAGTGCTGGGAGCGAGCTTTTGGCGCGTCGCTTGATCCGACGGATGAAGCGGGCGGTGTGGTGGCGGCGTGGGGCTAGCCATGGGGTGGCACTAGCGTGATCTCATGGAGGCGGTTCCACCATCTGAGCATCTCGATGGCGATGGCGCGTCTGGGATTGGTTCCGCGAACAGCGCGGGGCCGTTCGGTGGGTGGGTGGCGCTTCGCAATCTGGTGTGGGGCACACCGCAGTTTCTTCGGCTCTGGCTGGCGCAGCTGGTTACCTCGACTGGCGAGTGGGTGTTTTTTCTTGCCGTGTCGATCAAGGCTGCGCAGGTGGGCCCCGGTACTCCCGAAGGAGCGGTTGCGCTGGTGCTGCTGGCCCGCCTTGGTCCAGGTTTCTTCCTCAGCCAGCTTGCAGGCGTATTGGCTGATCGGTGGGACCGACGCAAGCTCATGGCGGTGTGCGACGTGGCCCGGGCGGGTGTGGTCTGCGCGTTTCCGTTCGTGAGCCATGTCTGGCAACTTGTGTTGTTGTCGCTGGTTCTCGAAGCGTTCACGCTGCTGTGGATTCCCTCGAAGGAAGCGCTGGTGCCTAATCTGTTGCCGACCAAACATCTTCCGACCGCCAACACGCTGTCGGTGCTTGCGACCTACGGCACATTTCCGTTGGCGATCTTCTTGATGTGGGTATTCGAACGATCGAGCGACGACGGCACCGTCGCTGGCTTCTTCTTCGATGCGGGCACGTTTGCGGTCTCGGCGATGTTGATTTGGTCAATCGTGGTACCCAAACGCACCGCGAACCAGCAAACAACGTCGCGATCGATCGACTCCAACAAGTTCCATTGGCGAGGACTCTTCAGCGAAATGCGCGGCGGATGGATCACCATCTTCGGTGATCCCACTCTTCGAGCGGTGAACTTCGGTCTCGCGGTCGGCCTCATCGGCGGCGCAATGCTCGCCACGCTGGGTCGGGTCTATCTCGACGAAGTGCTCCTCGAAGTCGACAGTAGTTTCGCACTGTTGTGGGGCTTCGGCGTTGGCGTTGTCGTTGGTGTGCTCACCCTGCTCGTCGTGGCACAGCGGATCAATCGGCCCTGGGTCTTCAGCCGGGCGCTGCTGGTTGCCGGCGTGGCGCTGTTCTTGGCAACTTCGGTCGATCAACTCGGGCTCGTCGTCATTTTGCTTGGACTCACCGGCGCTTCGGTCGGCATCGTGTACATCCTGGGCTTCACGCTGATACAAGAAACAACCGACGACGAAACACGCGGTCGAGTTTTCGCCGCGTTTTACAGCGTCGCTCGCGTCGGCGTATTGCTGATGGTGGTCGCCGCGCCCGCTCTCACGGTCTTGTTCGACCGAGTGACTGAACTCACCGCCGATGGAGCGGTGCCCATTCTCGGTCGACGGCTGCTGATCCCCGGTGTCCGCATCACGTTTTGGCTTGCGGCATTGATCATTGTCGGCGCAGGCGTCTTTGCGGTGCGTACGCTTCGGGGCGTGGGCAATTCTGGCAAGGGTCCTGCGACCCTACGATCGGTGACATGACTGGGAACACGGCTGATCTTCACCAATCTCTATCGCATGTTCCTGGAGCCCAGCGGGTTAGGGAGCTTCGCACAGATCCATCCGCTGGGCCTCCAGGGAACGCTGGGCCTCCGGTTCGTCGGGGTTGGTTCATCGCATTCGAGGGAGGCGAGGGTTCGGGCAAGTCGACGCAGGCTCGACGTATCGCCACCGCCCGGGGAGCGCTGCTCACTCGACAGCCAGGTGGCACCGAAATCGGCGCGTCGATACGCGAAGTGCTGTTGAGCCCCGACACCGCCGGGCTCTCCGATCGCGCCGAGGCTCTGTTGATGGCGGCTGACCGCGCCCAGCACGTAGACGAGATGATTCGACCCGCGCTCGTCACCGGCCAAGACGTCATTTGTGATCGCTACGTCAGCTCGTCGTTGGCCTATCAAGGGGCTGGGCGCATGCTCGGTATCGAGCAGGTGCGTGCACTTTCTGCCTTCGCAGTTGGCGACACGTGGCCTGACCTCAATGTGTTGCTCGACGTACCGGTCGACGTGGGTCTTGCCCGCCTCGGCGGTCCGCCGGATCGGCTCGAACAGCTAGACCGAGGTTTTCACGAACGGGTGCGCCAAACGTTTCTTGACATGGCTTCGGCAACGCCTGAGCACTGGTTGGTCGTCGACGGAACCCAGCCGCTCGAGCAGGTTTCGGCCCGGGTGGACGCGGCGCTGATAGCGCGTTTCTCGTGGTCGCAATGACGGTGCCCGAGTTCACAGAAGCCGCATGGCAAACCATTGTTGGCCAGTCCGAGGCGGTTGCCGCGCTGCAGTCGTGGTCAGAAGACCCTGTGCACGCCTACCTGTTTGTAGGGCCATCGGGTACCGGCAAACGCCAAGCTGCACGCGTCTTCGCAGCCGCGGTGCAGGCCACCCATTTCGTCGGAGATGAGACTGGGCGTGACCGCCAGCTGCGGTTGGCGTTGCAAGACAAACATCCCGATGTCGAAATCTATGAGCCCGAAGGATCGCAGCTGCTGGTTCCAGCGGTGCGAGAGTCGATCATCCCATCGGTGTTCCGTAAGCCTGCCGATGGACCCCGTCGCATCATCGTGATCGATCGGTTCCACGATGCCAACCCCGCAGCAGCCGCGGCACTACTCAAGACCGTCGAAGAGCCGCCGCCCAATGCGATCATCATCTTGCTCGCCGAGTCGGTACCGGTCGAACACGTTGCGATCGCCAGTCGATGTTCCCGCATCGAGTTCCCTCCGCTGCGCAGCGCTGATCTGACCTCGTGGATCGCAGCCCAGGGCATCGACCCTGACCAAGCACAGGTGTTGATCGAGGCATCGGCGGGAGATCTGCGGCGGCTGGAACTGCTCACCAACGACGCTGGTTTCTCTGACCGGGCGTCGCTGTGGCGAGAGCTTCCCACCACGCTCGATGGCACGGGCGCGACTGCGGGACGGCTGGTCAGCGAGCTGACAGAGCTGATTGCGAATGCATCGGCGCCTTTGGTTGAAAAGCACGGCCACGAACTCGAAGAACTCGACGCGCGCGAAGAAATGCTCGGCACCCGAGGTTCCGGACGCAGCGGAGTCGACGCCCGCCACAAGCGTGAGCTCCGGCGGCTGCGCACCGAAGAACTGCAGTTCGGCCTGCGAGTTCTTGCTCGCCGTTACAGCCGCGCACTCGCCGAAGGTGGTGGTGTCGAGATGGTTCAGGCCGTGGGCCGGCTGCGCGAAGCCAACGAGGCGCTGATTCGGAACCCGAACGAGTCTCTGCTGCTTCACAACTTGTTCTGGAACCTGGCGCCGCTGAGGGCTTGAAGCCAACGTTCTGCTGGCTCCACCAAGTGGGCCGATGCTGCCACTACCGTGATGGAGTCGATATGTCTTCCTTTCTCGATCAGCCGCCGGCGCGACCGGCGTCGGCCACACCGCTGGTGGCGGCGTTGTTGCTGCTTGGTGCGGCGGGCGTGCTGTTCTGGCTGGCGCCATCGGCCAGTGCCCAGGAAGTGGTGTGCGAAAGAGTGCCCTACAACCAACGCATCATCGTGAAGTGCACCACCCAGTCAGGCGGTGCAGGTTCCGACGGTTCGGGTGATTCTTCATCCGAATCGGAAAATGATGTGGACGGTGGCGATGCATCCAACGATGATGGCGATAGTGACGAAGACGACGGGAACTCAGGCGACGGCGACTCCGGCAGCCAAAGCGGCGACGATCGCGATGGATCGCGCGCTGGTTCCGATGGGCGCAGCGCGGTTGACCGCGGCGACCGCGGAAGCCGCATCGGAGCGGATCAAGTAGACGGCTTGCTGGGTGAGCAGACCGGCGACGCGCAGACCGGCGACGCGCAGGACGAAGACGCGCAGGACGAAGACGCGCAGGTCGGCGCAGACGACACCGACTCAGCCAGCACGGACTCAGATTCGGTGAGCAACTCAACGGGCGAAGCAAGCAGTGATGAGAACTCGGGCGGCGCCGTGTTCGGTGAGCCTGACAGCGGCGATGAAGCCGGCGGCGTCTCGGACGACACCGCATCGCAGCCCGACGGTGCGCCTGACTCCAACTCGGGCAACGTGGCACTGTTCGCAGTCTTGCTTGCGGTAGCGGGTGCAGGCGCGGCGACGTTCGCAGTGGCGCGGCGCAATCGACGCCAGCGGAATGCAGTCGATCACTAGGGCCAGGCGGGGCGGCGATTGACTACTTCAGGTGGCGGTCGAAGAACTCGATGATGATCTCGGCGCGTTGTTTGCGATGCAGCGGCGAGCCGTTGCGAGACAGCTCATGATTCTCGCCGGGAAACAACCAATACTCGACGTCAGACTTTTCGAGTAGCTGGCAGGCGACAAAGAGTTGGGTCGCTTGATCTGACGGACAGCGAAGATCGTCCTCGGAATGCACGATGAGCAGGGGGGTGTCGAGGTTCTTCACGTAGGTGATCGGCGACATTCGCATGAACTCGTCAGGATCATCGACGAACCGCACGCCAACTTCGCTGCTGAACATGCCGGCGATATCAGAGTTGTACTCGAGGCTGACGAGATTGTTCACCGCTCGTTCGCTGCAAGCAGCAGCGAAGCGGTCGGTGTGAGTCACGATCCAGCTAGTCATGTAGCCGCCGTAGGACCCGCCGAGAACCCCGAGCCGTTCTGGATCGATGAAGTCGAATTGATCGATTGCGGCATCGGCGACCGCCATGCAGTCATCGAAGTCGGCGCCGCCCCAGCCAGTGCCGGGCACTTTGTGCTTGGGGCCAAGGATCGCCGACGCCCAGTTCTGCTCGCGACCAGACCCACCTCGAGGGTTGGAGCACACGACGACATAACCCGCCTTGGCCTGCATCTGGAATTCGTCGAAGTAGTAGTTGCCGTATTGCGTGAACGGTCCGCCATGGATATTCAGCAGCGCTGGATACTTTTTGGCGGGGTCAAAATCGTGGGGGCGAAAGATCCACGCGTCTACCTCGTGGCCGTCGGATTGCGCTACGAAGTGTTCGCCCGGACGCGGGTTCGTCTTGGCCACAAACGCATCGCTCACGGTGGTGAGTTGGCTCGTCTTGCCGTCGACATAGACGAACAGCTCAGCAGGCACATCTCGTTTAGTTGCGGTGTAGGCGATCACGTTGGACCCGTGCAGGTCCCCTGCTGACCAGCCAGTGACGTTTAGGTCGCCGACAAGAACCGGCTGGGGTCCGGGCGAATCCTGGTCGAGAGCAACCCGATACAGGTGGGTGTTGCCGCGATCCTCGACGCCCGCAATCAGACTCCCGTCGGGAGCAAAAACCGGCGCCTGCGAAGCCATGAACGGTTGAAAAGTACGGTCGACGCTAGTGGTCATCCAGTCGGGCGATGCGACCTCGCCCGGGCGAAGCAGGCCCAGGTGCACATTTTGCGGGTACCACTGTGCATCGTCGTAGCCACTCACGATCACTCGGCCACCGTCGGCAGTCACGATGGGCGCGTCGTAGTTGCCTGAGCCATCGGTGAGCAGCTCGATAGCGGGCGTGCTGCCATCGGCCGTCAGTTCGACGGTTGCAATATCGGTGGCGAAGTCGGTGCGGAAGCGGTTGATACCGAATGCGATCCGGCTGCTGTCGGGAAACCATGCCGGGGTGCCGCACTCGTGCTGACCAGGTGTGAGGTTCCGAAGCCCAGAGGAGCCATTGGTCGCCACCACGTAGATGTGTGATGGGCGATCAGTAATGAAGCCTTCGCCATTCAACGTGAAGAACAGGTGCTCGATCTTGCGCGCTGGCCGGCGACCGATCTCGTCGCTGTCGTAGTGGTCGCTGCGGGTGCGGTGGGCGGTGGCAATCCACTTGCCATTGGGTGACCAGGCGAGGCTGCCGAAGGACTCGTTGGCTTCAGCAAGTGTCACGGTTTCGCCCGGGACACCGAAGGGCAGCAGGTGCAGCGTCGACCTCGTCTTACCCTTCTCATCTTTGGCTCGGTTAGAGCTGAATGCAAGCTGGCGCCCATCGGGGCTCCACCGAGGACTGCTGTCGCGACCAATGCCACTGGTGAGCGCTCGTGGTGCCGCCGTTGCATCGGTGGGCACAACCCAGATCCGGCTGCGGTACTCGTTGGCTTCTTCGGAGATGGTGGTGACCACATAGGCAGTGTGATGACCGTCTGGTGACAGCTGAGGGTCAGAAACGCTTGTGGAGGCCGCAATATCCGCTGGTTGCATAGGCCGAGCGTACCCGTGGGCACCCGCACGGACCCCGGCCGGCCCCACAAGTGACGCGGCCGGTGGCTATCGGCACAACCAGTAGAAATCGAGTCTGCAACCTGGTCCGAGACCGATACTCTTTCTGCCACGCCCAAGTAGCTCAGTCGGTAGAGCAATTCACTCGTAATGAATAGGTCAGGAGTTCAATTCTCCTCTTGGGCTCCAACGCTGAAATTCCAACGAAGTTACCGCTGTTGGTTGCGACCCAGTGGCTGAACCGGATAGCACAGCGGTCCTGCGGTTATTCATGGGCACGGCACTGGCGTCTGCTGTCGGCACTGAGTGCACCATCGCTGACTCAAGGGCAGCTGAGCCGATGTCTGCAGTCCTTGAGCGACGATGCGATCGATTTCATCCGTCGACCGCAACCTGACGTTCTCAAAATTCCCGATCCACGCGATCACGCACTTCTAGCAGCGGACCTGCTGCAGGTAACCGGTCCGAGCAGTCTTATGTTTGCGGAGACGCTGGCTGCTTGCGTCGCCCACGAATCTGCCTTCCATTGTGGTGCACCTCGAAACGCCGCTGGTCAGCTTGCTGATCGCGCGAGTCTCATCGGCGTCGACATCGAGACCGTGACCTGATCGCTGACTCAACCGGGTACGAGATTCTTGTCACGGTGCTTTATTTCGACTGCATTACGGCTATGAAGATGAAGTCGCCAACAGATGCTCTGGCGGAACTTCTCATAGCAGGGAAGCTGAATCTGATCGAGGCTGACATGACAATGCGTAGGTCACGTCAGGTGCCAAGCTTGCCGAGGAGCTTGAACTCGAACGGACAGCTTGATGATTGCTTGTACTGTTAGCGCATGACTTCTGGTCGCATAACCATCGACCCATCTCAGATGGGTGGACTCCCGTGTATTAGAGGCCTGCGCGTGACCGTCTCAATGATTCTTGGTCAGCTGGCTGCCGGACAGGGTCGTGAACAGATCTTGACCGCGTATCCGTATCTCGAAGCCGAGGACATCTCTGCTGCACTTGCATACGCGGCTGCGAGAGTGAACGAACGCGATCTTCCGGTTGCCCGCACTGCGTGAAACTCCTTATCGACGCAAACCTGTCTGCTGCAGTTGTCGATGGTTTAGTTGAGTCTGGTTTCGAGGCTGTTCACGTGGGTGATGTTGGCCTGCTTGCTGCGTCCGACGCCGAGATCTTCGACTTCGCTGCTGAAAATGAGCTGGTGGTTGTCACTGCTGACTCGGATTTCGCAATGTTGTTGGCACTGTCGAGAGCCTCAAGCCCGTCGGTTGTACAGCTACGGGGCGTGGCCGACCGGCCGAGCGTTGCTCACTTGCAACTTCTCAAAGATCAACTCCCTGCGCTAACTGAATTGCTCGAAGCCGGTGCCGTTGCCTCAGTGAGCCCAGACCGAGTTCGGGTTCGGGACCTGCCGATCGAACGCTGAGTTACAGCTGATAACTAGTTGCACAGCGCTCGTTCGACGTGACGCCGTTGCAGCGATCTGACGAGTGAGCACAGCGGTCGAGGCCCAGATACCTCGTAATGAATAGGTCAGGAGTTCAACTCTCCTCTTGGGCTCCAACGCTGAAATACGAACGATTTCCGCGGCGGCACCGGTGAAGTCGTCGGTAGCACAGCGCTTCGGCAGCGCGTTCCGGCCGGCTCAGCAATTCATTCCGAGTGTCACCAGGGCCATAGGTGCACGGTTGGTTTAGAGGGCAGGAGATCTGCGAGTCGAGTGAGGTCCTGGGCATCGCCGGTCACGATGTCGAGTCCGTGTTGATGTGCTGCGAGAGCCAAGTGGGCGTCGACCACGTCCGCGGTCTGGGACTTTGCGAGTAACTCGCCGACGAGACGACCATGACGGAGTGGGTGTGTGGTGACGCCGTGAAGGAATCGAGCGAGCCGGGCCTGCCGAGCGCCTTCACGCCATGCTTGGGCGATCACTGCTTCGGTGGTGTGGAGCGCTCGTTGCTTTTGCGCCGCTCGTTCGAGAAAGGTCTTCGCCCGACGATCGCCGCGGTCCACAGCGACGAGAAAGCCAGTGTCGAGGATCACGAAAAGAAGCGGTCCATTTCGGCAAGTTCTTCCGCTGTTGCTGGCCCGGCATCCGCCACCCACGCGTTGACGAACTCGTTCATAGCTTCACGACGTGCGGTTTCTTGAAGGAAGCGATCTATGGCGATCCGGACCAGTTCCGATCGCCCTCCGTAGCGGGATTCAACCGCTGCGATTGCTTCGTCTTGGGTGTCCGTGAGGCGCACATGGAGAACGGTCTGCTTCGTCGCTGCCATTCGGCGAGTGTAACACGATCGTGTTACAAGTCGCAGTGGCAGTTCGA
>Ga0209831_1000124_pt1 | contig 67204 bp, 54 predicted proteins | sample Maine_Asex4_meta_FD_187451 | JGI IMG/M metagenome (GOLD analysis project Ga0209831, IMG submission 187451) | Marine algal microbial communities from Maine, USA - Maine_Asex4_metaG (SPAdes) (version 2) | ecosystem: Host-associated > Algae > Red algae > Unclassified | place: Maine, USA | collected... | reverse complement strand
ATACATTACCAACGAGAAATCCAGCCAGGGAACCGGAGGCATGCATTCCAAACTCGACGCCGCTCTCATCGCCCAATCTGCCAATATAGAAACCTGGATCATCAACGGCCACGAAGATAATTTCCTATTAAAAACCCTATCCCACCAAACAAACTTCACCAAAATAAAACCCACTAAAAAGAAGTCCTGAAAAAAAGTCCTGAAAGGACGCCATCCACCAACCAAGGTTAGACGAAGTCCGACCGACCACCCACACCCTACTCCCCAGACATCCACCACCCACACCTACTCCCCAGCCACCACCAAATTATCCAGCATCCCCTGAAAAATAAAATAATGCAGTGGCACCACCGAGTACCAGTACAACCGCCCCGAAATTCCGTGTGGAAAAAACACCGCCCGCTGAGAAACCTTCGTCACCCCCTCTTCCTCCTTCACCTGAAACTCCAGCCATGCCTCCCCGGGCAGTTTCATCTCTGCAAACAATAAAAGATACCCCTTCGAACGATCTGCATCCAAAACCCGCCAAAAATCAACCGCATCTCCGATCTCCAGATACGTCGGATGCGTACGCCCCCGACGCAACCCAATCCCGCCAACTATTTTATCCAAATAGCCCCGAATTTTCCAAAGCCAGTTGGCGTAATACCAACCCGTTTCACCACCGATCGACCAAATATTTTCAACAATCCGTTCCCGGTCAGCAGGATCTATCACTTTTTCACGATAATCTGTAAACGTACCATGCTCTGGTAAAACCGTAAATTCTTCTAAACTTCCTACCGGCAAAGAAGAGCTAAAACTATCTTTCCAACTCGAAATAATCGTATTTTTTTCGATAATAGAAAAAGCCATAGCGACAGATGTTTTGTAATCAAACAATTCAATACCAAAATCTTCCGCTAAATTGTTGGGTTTGCAGACTACGTCCACCTTCATGCTATTAACCAGGTTTACTGCAAGGTTGTAAGAAGTCGAAGTAATAAAAAACAACCAGTATGAAGAAAGCCGCGGAGTCATCACCGGAACAGTATAAATCCAGCGTTTTAAATTTCGTACCTCTGCGTATTGCAGTAACATTTCTTTATAGGTCAGAATATCATCGCAACCAATATCATAATGTTTGTTATAATATTTTTCTTTGCCCAAAACACTTGTTAAAAATTGCAGAACATTTCGAATACCGATTGGCTGACAAAGCGTATTTAACCATTTTGGGGCCACCATTACAGGTAACTTTTCTACTAAATCCCGAATCAATTCAAACGAGGCACTACCTGATCCAATGATAATTCCTGCTCTCAAAGCAGTTAATGACACCTGACCATTTCCAAGGATTTTTTCTACATTTAAACGGCTACTAAGGTGGACCGACAACTCATCTGATGTATTGACGATCCCCGTTAGATAAACGACCTGTTTAGCAGAGGACTGATCGAGATAATCTACAAATATTTGAGCCATATTGGCTTCCTTTTCTGTAAAATTACCGATTCCGGTGGACAAAGAATGAATCAAATAATAGGCTGCATCAAAATTTAAAGGAGCAGTGGTCAAGTCTACTGGCTGTGAAAAATCCACTTTAAAAATCGTTACTTTATCTTTATACTCTTCAGGAATATGAAATCGCCGAGGCTCCCGTACGCAAGCAATTACCTCATGCCCCTCCTCAATCAAATTGACCAAAAGTCGTTTTCCAATATAACCCGAAGCACCCGTAAGTAAAATTCTCATATTTTTTCTTTTATAAGCAAACAGATAGTTGGTTATTAAGTTCGAAATTGTTTTGGTAACATTACTTATATTCAAAAACCTTATTTCGTCCTTAAAAAAATATACATTATATTGTGTCAAATTTAAAATTAAAAATTGTGGATAATATTTTTAAGTCAATCCTGCTTGTAGCAGGGATATTTATTTTTGGAGGATGTGGTTCTAAAAAAGAACCTGCGTTCATCAATGTACTGGTCTTTTCAAAAACTGCCGGCTATCGACATAACTCTATCGAAGAAGGGATTGCTGCCATTCAAAAACTAGCGAAAGAAAATAATTTTCAGGTAACGGTCAGCGAAGATGCAGAAATTTTTAAACCTAAATCCCTGACAGCTTTCAACGTTATCTTATTTCTATCTACCACTGGAAATATTTTAACCGAGGCCCAACAACACGAGTTTCAACGTTGGGTGCAGGCAGGCGGTGGCTTTGTGGGCATCCACGCGGCTACCGATACGGAATACGAATGGCCCTGGTACAATGAACTGGTTGGAGGATATTTTGCGAATCACCCGCCGGGCGTTCACGAAGCGGATGTTAAAGTGCTGGATACGGAACATATTTCTACCAGACATTTAGGCAGTAGTTTTAAGACAACGGACGAATGGTATAACTTTAAGGATATGAATCCCGAAGTGATCCCTATTTTAAATTTGGACGAAAGTTCTTATAAAGGTGGTAAAATGGGCAAAAACCATCCAATCGCCTGGTATCATGAATTTGACGGAGGAAGATCCTGGTACACCGGAATGGGACATACGAAAGAAAGCTTTTCTGACGAACGTTTTATCAAACATATTCTGGGTGGAATTCTATACGCTGCTGCCGATAAAAAAGCGGTTGACTATACTTTAAGTACCGTAGCACCAGAAGAAAACCGTTTCGAAAAAATCGTTTTAAAAAATAATCTTAACGAACCAGTGGAACTGGATTTTTTGCCAGATGGACGAATTATCTGGATAGAACGAGGAGGCAAGATTTATGTTTACGATCCCGAAACCGGAAGAGACCATCTCTCTCAGCACCTCGATATAAACTACTTTTCCGAAAACGGTCTGATTGGTTTAGCGGTTGATCCGGATTTTGAAAACAATAATTTTATCTACTTACATTACTCGGCTCTAGATAAAAATGTTCAGCGATTGTCACGGTTTGACTTTAATCCGGATGCGGTTTTTGAATTACAAAATGAAAAAGAAATTCTGGCGCTTAATATTCAAACAAAAGAATGTTGCCACACCGGAGGGTCGCTACAGTTTGGTAATGGCCGCGAACTATTTATGTCAACTGGAGACAATGTTAATCCTTTTGAATCCAACGGCTACGGACCCATCGACGATCGACCCGGACGGGAACCTTTTGATGCCAGAGGTTCTTCTGCCAATACCATGGACTTACGTGGAAAAATTTTAAAATTAATCATCAACACAGACGGCTCCTACGATATTCCGGAAGGAAATTTATTTGACGATCCAACTGAAGGAAGACCAGAAATTTATGTAATGGGCTGTCGTAATCCTTACCGGATTTCCTTCGATCGTCGTACCGGATTTCTTTACTGGGGAGACGTTGGTCCCGACGCAAAAGATCCAAATGAAGCCCGTGGTCCGGCGGGACACGATGAAGTAAATCAAGCCAGAAAACCCGGTTTTTTTGGTTGGCCTTTGTTCGTTGCAGACAACAAGCCTTACCGCGATTACGACTTCGCTACCAAAATATCTGGTGATCATTTTGATCCACTCAATCCCGTTAATGATTCTCGCAACAATACAGGCGCAATTAAGCTTCCTCCGGCACAACCAGCCATGATTTATTATCCTTATGGAAAATCTCCCGAGTTTCCACTCATGGGAACGGGTGGCCGAAATGCGATGGCTGGGCCCGTTTTTTATGAAGAGGATTATCCAGTATCTGATAATCGTTTGCCCAGTTATTATGATGGTAAATTTTTGAGTTACGAATGGATGCGCGGACGGGTCATGATGAATACGCTTAACGAAACGGGTGACCTGGTCCGCATGGAGCGATTTCTTCCTTCCATGGAATTTGATAATATGATTGATATAGCATTAGATAAAAACGGTGAACTTTACTTTATAGAATATGGAAAAGGATGGTTTACACAAAACATGGATGCAAGACTCGTTCATCTCCAATATCAGGGCGGCAACCGTCCACCAATAGCGAAGGTCAACGTAGCAAAAAAATACGGCGCACCACCTTTTAATGTACAGGCTTCCGCAGACGGCTCTCTGGATTACGATGACGACCGGTTAACTTTTGAATGGTTTAACAATGGTAAATTAATTGGTAAAGGTAGTTCGTTAAGTCATACTTTCGAATTTCCTGGCGAACAAAAAATTACGCTAAAAGTAACCGACGAGAACGGTCAGTCCAATGCGACTGTCACTACGATTTTTGTGGGGAATACAGAACCGGAAATAACCATTAATATCGCCGGGAACAAATCTTTCTTTTGGGATGACCGCCAGCTTAATTATGCCATTGCCGTAAATGATCGCGAAGATGGTCAGCTAAATAAAGGGATTTTGCCGACCCGCGTGACCACGACCATTGACTACATGAACGAAGGTTTTGATGAGAATGTAGTCGCCATGGGCCATCGGGACAAAATCTTCGCCACCGCCGGAGAACGTCTGATTGATGAAAACAACTGCTTGTCCTGTCATAAAATAGAAGGCTATTCCGCCGGACCAAGTTATACCAAAGTGGCCGAACGTTATCCCGCAGATAGTCCAGCAAAAATAACGTACCTGAGTAAAAAAATCATTAATGGAGGAGGAGGTGTTTGGGGAGAGAAAGCCATGCCAGCGCACCCAAATTTATCAGATCGAGATGCGGAAGCAATTGTAAAATACATATTGGCAATCAATAATCCACCAACTCAAAATGGATTAACGCCAAGTGGAAACTACGTGATGACCGACCATATCAATACTAAAAAAGAAGGCCGCTATATTTTAAAATCTTCTTACGTAGACCAAGGTGGCCAGTTCGTGGGTCCACTCAAAACCTCTACACAACGCTACCTTCGGTATTACCAAATAACCGCAACTAGTAGTGATCAAAATGACAAGACAGAAAAACTACAATTGAACGCAGAACTATTTCCGGGTGTGAAGGACAGACATCCCGTTGTTGGAATCAAATCCGGTGGCTATCTGGGTTTTAACAATATTGATCTGACAGAAATAAAAAGCGTCAACGTGGAGTTTTATACCAGCAATACGGAAGCGCCCGCTGGCAACTTCAAATTAAAAGCGGATGGAAAGTTGCTCGGAAAAGCAGATGCCAGTAGTCCTCTAGACAATGGAAATGGTGGCTATACGCTAAAAATTCCATTAGAAGAATATACAGATTTTGCCAATCTAACGCTCTCCTATCAACATCCCGACTGGAATCACACGATTGCCATTCACCGGCTAGATTTCTTGACGGAAAGCAATACTCAAAAACTGTCTATGAGATAAACTTTCGTTGCCAATTGCCTCGGTCATCCGTAATTCATGCTGTTTTTAAAGTCAAGCCATCCTATTCTTTACCTTTTATAAAACCTCGTTCCTTCGCAATTTTGTCAATCGACTTTTTGATCGATCCCTCCAGGCTATGCTCATTCGTCGGCTCCTTACTGGCGTTTGTAATAAATTCAGTACGCAGTTTGGTTTTAGCATTAATTTGCTTTTTAATTAGCTCCCGATCTTCGGTAATTTTCAGAATTTTCGCTTCCAGTTCGGCCAACGAATGATTCTGCAACTCCGCTGGCAGGTTTTCTTTTTCTGTGGCAATTTTCTTATCTTTTTTGTACGCATCGATCAGGTCCCATGATTCTGCTTTGTATTTTTTGGAAGCTTTAAACTTTGATCTTTCGGCCATATTAGAAGCACTATAACTTCCTGCGTTGCTATCCTGTAATTTCTGCTGTTGTATTTTTCCGGCACCTCCCGCCCCGTAAGGAATATAGGTGTTGTTGAGTTGTTGGTTAAGCTGATTAATTTGCTGATCAAAAGGTGTTTCGATATAGACGGTCTTCTCATTATGGTCGATATGAAAATAACTACCTTTTCCAGCCACCGCCCCTTTTTCCCATTCCAGTTGACGGCCCTGACTTCGGTCTCCGCAAAAAATAGTATTAACCACAATACTCCGCTCCACCGCCTGACCACAAGAGGCTGCGTAAGAAATACGTCCCTGATCAAAAGACTCATTTCCGGCAATATAAATTACTTTCAAGTGGTCCTCTCCAGCTCGCCATTCTAGCTCGCTGAGCGATTTGCCAATTACTTCTCCCGCATATTCTTCAGAACCACTTGTTTCCAATGCAAATAATTTTTGAGAAAACAAATCCACATCTGTGGTAAAATCCAGCAGCTTTAAAATTTCATTTTTCTCATTACCATTATTAGAACTACCATAAACGTATAACGCCATTTCCAGATCCGACTCACCATCTGGTTTTTCTAATACTGCGAGTTCGTTCATGATCTTCCAGAGTTGAGATTTGGCTTGCTCGATCAATCCGTTCATCGAACCACTTACATCCAACAAGAGAGCTACCTGAACAGCAGAACTACAAGATTTGATGGGCTTTGCTGGATTGGTAATCGGTTCAGATATTGGTGTCACGGTGGCCCCGGTATTAAATGTTGATAACAGGTTCCAGGCATGAGCGAGGGATAAATAACTAGCGGTCAGGGTAATCGCAATAATGGCGATAATGATTTGCTTTTTCATTATGGAGTATTTTTAAGTTTTATAATTAACAGAATAAAGTTTACTCAGAAAGTATAGAATAAAGGTTAAACCACTTTATTTAACTGGTTTAATTTTCATTCATTAGGAACAATATCTCTTAAAAAAAAAGTTTAAAAAACTTGTAAATGGTAAGCGTTACCCTTCACTGGGTGAATGCACCGAGTGAGCTGGTAAAGCGGATATTACTAAAATTCTTCAAAAACTGATTCAGCATCCTTCCCAAAACCTTTGTATATTTATCCCGGTATGAAGTATAATATAATCGTATGGACGTTGGTTTTCCTGAGTTTTGGAACAGAGGTGTTGGCACAAAAGAAAGTAAGCAAGAAGGCCAGCCGGGTTGCGCAACCTGCTCAGCTTTTAGAGCAGGCCAGACAACTGAAAGATAAGTCTCCCAATGAAGCCATCAAATTGTTGGAGCAGGTCATTTTTCAAAAATCCAAAAGCCCGGATTACCAAAATCAGGGAGCAGCTTATTTATTATTGGGCGATATTTACCAATCGATTGACCAACCAGACCTGGCTTTAAAGCGCTATCTGGATGCGGAAAAAATCTATTTGCGCGCTAAAAATCAGGTTGTTCCTGCAGCAGTTTACCAACGACAGGCCCAGCTATTTCTTAGCAACCAGAATACAAACAAAGCATCTGACCTTTTTAAAATCTGTATCGAAAAAAGTACCGACAAACAATTGACCATCTCCTGTCAGGAAGGATTGGCATCCGTCTCTTTAGCGGAAGGAGAAAATGAAGAAAGCCTGGAACAACTTGATTATGTACAAAACAATTATGATCTGGATAGTACCTCCGTGGCTCGGGTAGAAGCGCTCCGATCTCAAAACTATTCCAGACAAAGCAAGCCGGCCAAAGCGCAGGAATCTTATTATAATTCGATAAAAAATTTACCAGAAGTAAAACAGGAATCTAATACGCTATCTGAAGTAAAAAAAGCCAAAGACGAGTTATTAGATAAAAATACACCCGCCAAACAATTGGAAATTAAGGAAACTTCTGCGGCCATCTCCAGTCTAAACCGGGAGCTTTCCGATCTGGCCATCTCCGAAAATCTCGAACTCTCCGAAGCGTATTTAATTAATAATGAAATAGAAAAAGCGGCAGATTTTGTCAAAAAATCCAAAGCTGTTATTGGGGACCAAACTGCCGCCGGTGCCAGGGCCGAGGTATTTAAAAGCTCTTTTGAAATCAACCGTACCCGAGGCGCAATGGAGGAGGCTTTACTGGATTTGGATCAATACATCAGCGCCAGGGAACTGGATATTACAGAACTGGAAAAAACCTTACAGGAAAAAATCGAGATCGTCAAGCGTCAACAGAATATAGACCTCGCATTAAAAGATCTCGATATTGAAGAAAAAGATGATGCCCTACTCGCTACCCAGTTGCAGGGACAAAAAATGCTCAGTGGTTTTTTAGGAATCCTGCTATTAGGCGCTTTGGTCTTTTTCTATTTTCTTAATAAAAATGTAAAAAGCAAACGACGCGCCAACCAAATGCTGCTGCTAAAATCTTTGCGGACCCAAATGAATCCACACTTTATTTTTAATGCGCTAAATTCAGTTAACAACTTTATTGCAAAAAATGACGAGAAAGCAGCGAATAAATTTCTGTCTGATTTTTCTAAATTAATGCGTAAGGTACTGGATTATTCTCAAAAAGATTTTATCCATCTGGAAGAAGAGGTAGAACTCAATCAACTTTATTTAAAACTAGAGCACTTTCGCTTTCGCGATAAATTTGATTATACTTTCGAAAATAATCTGGAAGAAATTGACATAGAGATTCCTCCTATGTTGATTCAGCCCTTTATCGAAAATGCGGTCTGGCACGGTCTCCGTTATAAAGAGGGTCATGGTCAACTTGCGGTTCAATTATCCAATACCGAAACCCACTTACACGTCACCATATCTGATAATGGCATTGGACGAAAAAAGTCGTTGGCGTTAAAAACCAACAATCAGAAAAAATACAAAAGTACCGGACTTGCCAATATCTCCCGACGGGTAGCATTGATTAATGAACTTTATGGAAAAGGTTACGAAATAAACGTCTTCGATCCAAAACCGGAAGCGGCAGAAACAGGTACAAAAGTAGTTATTAAAATTCCACTATAAATTATGAAAAAAATCAATGCCATCATTGTAGACGATGAGCAGGACAGCCGGGAAACACTCCGCAGTTACCTCACTAAATATTGTTCACAAATCAATATCTTAAATGAATCTGCCAATATTCAGGAAGCCCGGACGGCCATTCTCAAACACGAGCCTCAACTTGTTTTTCTGGACGTAGAGATGCCGCACGGAAATGCTTTTGATTTGTTAGAGCAATGGGAAACGGTTCCTTTTGAGACTATCTTCGTCACTGCTTTTAGTAAATACGCTATTCAGGCTTTCAATCAAAGTGCTGCGCATTATTTATTAAAACCCCTGGAAATTGAAGCGCTGGAAAAAGCAGTATCAGATGCTACAGAAAGAATTAAGAAAAATAAACTGGTCAACACCGCTCAGGTTTTACTGGAAAATATTCGGACCACTACATCCGAACATCGAAAATTGGTATTGCCCCTGCTGGAAGGGTTTGACATCGTCCGTGCCAATGAAATTCTTTATTGTGAAGCAAACGACAATTTCACCTGTTTCTTTTTTAAAAATGGGAAAAAATCAATGATTTGTCGTAATTTGAAGTTCTATGACCAGGTTCTGGCGCCGCTGGGATTTTGTCGTATTCACCGATCTTATATTGTCAATTTAGATACCGTAGTCCGGTATAACAAGGGGAAAGGTGGGTTTATTATTTTAGAAAACGGGAAAGAATTGACTGTTTCTAATAGCCGTAAAGAGAGACTGGTTGAAAAATTGACTGGTTTATAATATACTTATAAACGATCCTTAGTGTGACTAATTGGCTATTTTAAGTCTAAAAAATGGGTAAAATTGCCAACTGAACTAATTCTGAATTATACCGTTCAAGTATTGGCGATCAAGTAAATAAAGATTTTAATGAAAGATATACTTTCATTATTCAATATAAAAATAAAGTGAGCAGATCATCATATTAAGGATCTTCTCAAAAGATTGTTTTCATTTGGTTTTTTGGGTGCAGAGGGTTGTTCTTATGAATACCCTCTGCCTTTTTTTGCTTCCTTTCTATCCTTTCCCATACTATTTCCCTTTCCCTCCAAAACTTTTATATTTTTGCGCTATGTCAATAGAAACACTAAATATCGACCTGCGGAAAAAAGTAATGGAACTGGTCAATCAGAACGAAGGTGATCAGCTGGCTCAGGTAGTAGAAACCTTGAGTTCAAGAGAGGTCATCCACCTGGTTGGTCATCTGAATCCATCAGAACAAAACCAACTTTTTACCCTTTTATCACCCGAAGATGCGGCAGAAATGCTGGAAGAGATTTCAGAAACACAGGCTGTTCATATTATCGAAGATCTTGAAACGGAAGATGCCGCGGCCATCCTGGACGAAATGGAAAGTGACGACCAGGCAGATATTATCATGGAGCTGGACAACGACGATGCCGAAGCCATCCTTCAGGAAATGCAACCAGCAGATGCTGCATCCGTTCGCAAACTCCTTGCTTACGATCCCGATACGGCCGGAGGAATGATGCATACGGAGTATTTCGCTTTTTTTGAAGATCAGACGATCCGCTCGGTCACCGAAGACCTGAGAAAAAATGCTGAAAAATATACCAAGTTCAAGCTAAAATATATCTTTGTTATTGCTCGCAATGGCGTCCTGAAAGGGGTACTTCAAATGCAGGATCTTTTACTGGCAGGCATGGAAAGTACGCTTTCCGATATCATCGTTCGGGAAATTTTTTATCTGGATCACCAAGTCACTTTAAACGATCTGATAGATTTTTTTGAAACGTATGACTGGTTTGGAGTCCCGGTAGTGGATGAAAAAGAAAAACTTGTCGGGGTGGTTTTGAGAAGAGATATTCGGGACGCCCAGACCGAACGACAAACCCTCGAACACCTGGAGAGCCAGGGTATTATCGGAGGGGAAGAACTTCGTACCATGCCGATCTTTCTTCGTTCAAAGCGACGCCTTTCCTGGTTGTCGGTCAATATCTTTTTAAATATTATCGCCGCCAGCGTCATCGCCCTCAATCAGGATGTACTCAGTTCTGTCATCGCCCTTTCCGTTTTTCTTCCGATTATTTCGGATATGAGTGGTTGCTCCGGTAATCAGGCAGTGGCCGTCAGTATGCGAGAATTATCCATTGGAGCCGTCAAACCAAATGAGGTTTTTAGAGTTTTAAGACAAGAATTATCAGTGGGTCTGATCAATGGACTGGTACTGGGTATTTTGATTGGTATAGCTGCTTTTTTGTGGAAAGGTAGCTTCTATTTAGGATTGGTAGTAGGTGGTGCACTGACGTTAAATACCCTGCTGGCGGTTTGCCTGGGCGGAACGGTACCGTTGATATTAAAAGGTTTTGACGTTGATCCGGCGTTGGCTTCCGGACCAATTCTAACAACGATTACGGATATGGTTGGATTTTTTCTAACCCTTACTTTTGCTTCCATGGCACTTGTACATTTGGGAGGTTTATAGAAACCATAGACAATCGCTAGATGATACGACTACAGAGACTTTTTATTTTTAAGTATAAATTTTTCTAACCAAATCACATGGCTCAATCAAATAGAAAAAAAACTGGTCTACCTCCCGGCTCTGTAGTTTTTACGGGAAAGAAAAAGGTAGACAAGGTCCTCATCAATTATCTGGAGTATAACGAGGATAACATTAAAGAAGTTAATCCGGAGAATCATATCATTGATACGTTTCACGAACCAGAGGATAGTTTGGTACAGTGGTACGATATTCGTGGCTTACACGATGTAAACATCATCAATAAAATCGGGACGACTTTTAAATTACATCCGTTAATTTTGGAAGATATTGTGGATACACAACAGCGACCAAAATACGAGGAATACGACGAAGGGATTGTGGTCGTTTTAAAAGCACTTTCTTTTGATTCAAATGCTGTCAAGGTGCGTGCTGAACAAGTAAGTATTTATCTGGGAACCAATTTTTTACTATCTTTTCAGGAAGATGAGACAGATTTATTCCAGCTGATCCGGGACAGGGTTCACGCAGGCAAAGGTCGAATCAGAAAGAAAAATGCGGATTATTTGATCTATGCTCTGCTCGATTCTATCATGGATAATTACTATACAGTTTTAGATCAGATTGAACTAATCATTGAAAATCTCGAATCCAGTATTCTTAATGATCCTGGTAAAAACAGCAAGGGCGAAATCCACCATCTGAAACAAGAAATGCTGGTCATTCGTAAAACCATTGCTCCATTAAGAGAAGCCATCTCCCGCTTTTCAAAATCAGAACACGAATTAATTTCTGACAATACCAAGATATTTTTACGCGACCTGTACGACCACAATATCCAACTCCTCGACACCGCCGAAACCTACCGGGATATGCTCAATAGTCTTCAGGATCTCTATCTTTCAGAAATAAGTTTTAAAATGAATCAGGTGATGCAGGTACTTACCCTTATTACCTCGATTTTTGTACCGCTCTCCTTTCTTGCCGGACTCTACGGAATGAATTTTGAATATATTCCGGAACTAACTTTTAAATACGGTTACTTTGTTTTATTAATTGTTATGTTTATAATTGGTGGTTCCATGTTGTATTATTTTAAAAAAGAAAAATGGTTCTAGCGCCCCAAGCACTAAATAATCCATACCAATCTATGCTTGTTATTTTTACAAGATAGGAATTTGCGATTTTAACAAACTGCGAATTTCTGCGAGAGACGTTTCCTTTGTAATCTTTCCGTTCAAATAAACTGTTTCCAATAAACCTTCTTTTTCTTCTTCAGCAGAAACCATGTCCTTCATAAGCTGCACCTCCGTAGCTGTTCCAGAAAGTTTAATCATTCCTTTTGCCGATTTTTTGGTACCATCATCCGTTTTAGGATCTTTAAAGATAGGTCTGCCCTTGCCATTTACTGCTCCATAAGTGGCTTTCATTGCAAAACCAAAAGTATCACGGGTAACGTACTGGTAGGTATAAGAACCGATACCAAAGACTACATTGGTCGATGCAAAACCCTTTGCCTGGAGTTGACTACAGATCGCTTCACATCTTTCGAGCGTAATACTATCACCGTAGATAAGACCGATATGACCGTCCAGTAAATTATATCCGGTAGCAGTTTTAGTACCACCAAAGGTTTCCCAAAGACATTCAACGGAGCCTTTAAATTCGGCAGTCCCGGGTTTAGCGGATGGGTCACCACAAATAATCTTTACCGGATCTCCACTATCAGGACGAATTACCACTTTTCCTTCTCTGGCTAAAATTTCTGATTTCAATTTTGGAATAAATTTCGTGATGACTTTCCAGTAATCCCAGGTATCAGAAACAATGCTGACGATCCCGGCTGGATAGGTCTCGGTAATTAATCGACGAAAAGTACCGATCTCGTCATCTTGTGTTCCCATACACATCACGGAATGTTCAGTGGCCGAGACGGTGCCACCGACGAGTTCTTTATCGACATCCGCGTTGTAGTAATCTTCCAGAAAATCAATTGCAGGAATGGTATCTGTCCCCGTAAAACTCAGAAGATGCCCCGCTCCACTCATCATGGCCGCTTCCAATCCAGCCATTCCCCGAAAACTAAAATCGTGTCCTTGCCAGTTTACAAATTCCGGATCACCGCCAGTTTTGGCTACGTAGCCCTCCAGAATTTTGCGGTATTGAAAGGCCATTGTCGCGCTCGTACATGGCATCCAGATTATGCAGGACAGGATCGTTTCTAAAAAATTGGTAATCCAGAAAAATTCCGGTTTTGTATTTTTGATGGTAAACATCGGCATCCGCATGGGAACCAACATCCCTTCGGGAAGCGCTTTAATTTCAATTGGAAAATATCCAAGATCATGCAAGGCGGCTACATGATCGTAGGTAATAGCGTCAGGTCCAAGGTAACCTTCAATGCGACGTTTATATTTTTTAATGACTTGAGCCTTGGGTTGACCGAAAAAGTCCTGGTCAAATGTTTCTACCAGGTATTTCTTGATAAAATATTGTAATCCGAAAAATACGATTTTATCAATACCCTCGATTCGGGATTTCCGAGGCGTCCAGTTGGAATAAACAAGTTCGGTTCCGTCCGGATATTGTCGACGGTGATCTACTTTGTAACCATCACAGAGATTCATTGGATTTTGCATATTTTTTTATTTGATTATTTTTAATTTTTCTGCTGACATAATTTGATCCACGCTGAGAGCCGACCCTACGGATGTCAAATTATTATTAACAGTGCGGTAACTTTTTAGATTAGCTAATTTTTGAGATTAACTTTCAAATAGGGATTGTTTTTTCGCTGTTAGCTGGTTAGCAGTTGGCTAGTTGGCTTCCCTCATTCGTGAAATACGTTGAAGAGAAGCCAACTAGCTAATAGCCAACAGGCTAACAAGCCAAATTTTTAATGCAATCACCTCCAAATTAAAAGTTACCGAACCATTGATTATAAAAGTTCTTCTAAATTTACTTGTGTTAGCGAATTGTGTTTAATCGTAGAAAAAGCATTTGTACTAAAAATACCTGCAAATTGTTTTTCCAATTCGGTAAAACCCTTGCTAAAGATTCCGTGAGAAACGACCAGGTAAACAGGGCCACAATTTTTCTCTTTTAGCTTTTCAGCCAATCCAAGAAAGGTACCACCACCGTCACAGATATCATCAACGATGTAACAAGGTTTTCCCTGCAAATCATCGGCATAGACTGTGAATCCAGTCAGTTTACCATTTTTTACATCACGGATTTTACTACATTCAATTACCGGAACACCACCCAGGAACCGCGCAACTTTATAAATCTTTTTTAACGCACCACCATCGGGAGATATCAGTAAATAGTCCTGGTCGTTACTGATACATTTCCCAACAAAGTGATGGTTGGAAATGAGCCGTGCATTGTTTAGCAAAGCCATTGTCACTTCAGAATGCGGATCGTAAACGTAGACTTTCGAAAAATGCTGAGCATTAATCAAGTCTGCATAAACCTTTACACTGAGCGGTTCGCCGGGCACCATCACGCGATCTTGCCGAGCACCAGGAAAGTACGGTAACAATAACTCCAAATGGGTTATGTCCATTCTTTTTAAGGCGTCGACCGCTAAAAGCAGCAGACCAATATCCCGAAAATTTTGCGGACGCAATGTGATGGTCACGGGGGTACCTGCATTAAGCGGCTCGGTAATCTGCAAGTGTGGCTCTCCCCCGTTAAAGTCAAAATTTTTAAAAGCGATGGATTTTCCGAAAGGTTGAAAAGCCATATCAAGATGTAAATATTTCATATTGTGTTATTTGTACACAAATATAAAGCAAATATCAGCTTGATGCAAATATTTTGTGTTATTTATACACATTTTATTAAAAAAATAGAAAAATCGTAGAAATGATGGTTGCTGGTTAGACTTCAAAGACCATTCCCTCTTTTTTTAATTCAAAGTAAGCTTTCTTTTTAAATTGATAAACAGAACCGGGTCTACCCTTTCCGGAAGAATGTTTTTCGGGAAGTTCTTGTAGAATACCCAGTTGGAGAAATTTCTTTTTAAAGTTTCGACGATCCAGTTTCTTTCCACGAATGGTTTCGTAGAGGGTTAAGAGTTGAATAAACGGGAACTTTGGGTCGAGGAGTTCAAAGCCGATCGGCTCGTAAGTAATTTTATTTTTTAACCGAAGGATGGCAGTATCGACAATTCGTTGATGATCGAATGCCAGTTCAGGAAGTTTATCAATATTAAACCAGCGGGCATCAGATGCATCGGTATCGGCGTAAAGTTGGAATTGAGACTGACGAATGAGACCATAATAGGCGACGCTTACTACCCGATTACGGGGATCGCGATCAGGTTTACCGTAGGTATACAGTTGTTCTAAATAATTAACCTCGATACCTGTTTCCTCCTTAAGCTCTCTTTGTACCGCGACTTCGAGGGATTCTTTATATTTTACCAGTCCACCAGGCAAAGCCCAGGCATTCTGAAAAGGTGGTTTTTTCCTTTTGATGAGGATTAACGAGATACCGGTATCTTTATCGTATCCGAAAACTACCGCATCAACACTGAGGTTTATTTTATTTTTTCCTGCGGACATTTGAATTATTAAAAGACGAAAGACGAAAGATGAGGGATGAGGAATAAATAACTATCCATTCTACCTTTCTAAAACATGCTCAATAAGTCGCCGATTCTTTCTTTAAGGTCTTTTCGGTCTACGATAAAGTCGAGGAAGCCGTGTTCCAGTAAAAATTCTGAAGTTTGAAATCCTTCAGGCAATTCTTGTTTAATGGTTTCTTTAATAACTCTTGGTCCTGCAAAGCCGATTAGCGCTTCCGGTTCGGAGAAGTTAATATCTCCGAGCATAGCAAAAGAAGCGGTTACCCCACCTGTGGTTGGATCGGTCATGAAGGAGAAGTAAGGTACACCTTCTTTGGCAAGTTGGGATAATTTGGCGGAAGTTTTGGCCATTTGCATCAAGGAGAAAGCTGATTCCATCATTCTGGCTCCCCCTGATTTGGAGATGATCATCAAAGGAATTTTATTTTCTCGACAAAAGTCAATGGACTTAGCGATTTTTTCCCCCATGACAGACCCCATCGATCCACCAATAAAGCTAAAATCCATGGCTGCAATAACGAGCGGTTTTCTGAATACCTTTCCGTGCGCTACGGTCATGGCATCGGTCAGATTGGTCTTTTTCTTGGCGGCAGCTAAACGGTCGGGATAAGATTTAAGATCAGTAAATTCTAAAATATCTTTGGAAACGAGGTCATCGAATAACGTTTCAAATTTTCCATCAAAAATTACGTCAAAATATTGGGCAGAGGTTAGCCTGATATGATAGTTACACTTTGGACACTTATATATATTTTCCAGGACATCCTTCTGGGTACTTGTCTCTTTGCATTTTCCACATTTGTACCAAAGACCATCTGGTGCCTCTTTTTTATCCTTCGTAGAGGTAATAATTCCATCTTTTAATCTCTTAAACCAACCCATAATATGATTTTTTAAATTTTATTCTATATGCTAATACAAGGAAAATGCTGTTGCCTGTGTGATAAAATAAGCATTTGTTGTTTTGGTGTAAAAATAAGAATGATTTACAGATTGTGGAAAAAAATCACGGTTATTTCAAGTTTAGATCTTTAAATTTCCAGTGTAGCACTTTAGGAACAGCGCACCACTACTATGGATCAATAAAAGAATAACTAATATCTAAACGCCTTGACTGTATTGACGAAAGTCTTTACATTTTCCAGTGGTGTATCAGGGTAAACGCCATGACCGAGATTGACGATGTGGTGACCACCAAAATTTTGGATCATTTCTTTGGCTGCTAGCTCTATTTCGTTGGCTGGTGCGTACAAAAAGCATGGATCAAGGTTTCCCTGAACCACCCGTTTATTTCCCAGTTTTTCTCTGGCTACTGCTGGTGGTGTATTCCAGTCCAGTCCAATTACCTGGCAATCCAATTGATTAATCTCTTCCATCGCAAACCAGGCACCCCGGGCAAAAATAATAACTGGAACCTCTGTAATAGCGGCACAAATTTGCTTTAAGTACGGAATAGCAAATGTCTCATACTGAGCAGGTGAGAGTATACCAGCCCAACTATCAAATACCTGGACGATACTAACACCAGCGGCAATTTTTCTTTTTAGATAACTGATGGTAGTTGCCGTAATTTTAGACAATAGCTCGTGGGCAGCAACTGGATCCTGATATAATAGTTTTTTTGCTTTAGAAAAAGTTTTACTTCCTGATCCCTCTACCATATAGGAAAAGATAGTCCATGGCGCACCCGCAAAACCAATTAGCGGAATTTTGCCCTGTAACTCCTGCACCGTCAGTTCGACCGCTTTATATACATACCCCAGTTCGTCCGCAGCATTTTCTCCGTCGATCAAGTTGGTAATATCTTTGGCAGACTGGATGGTACTGGGAAAAGAAGGGCCTTTTTTCTCAATCATCTCGTAAGGCAAACCCATGGCTTCCGGGATAACCAATATATCGGAAAAGATAATTGCAGCATCTACACCTAACTCATCGACAGGCTGTAAAGTAACTTCTGCAGCTAAATGTGGGGTCTCTACGAGTTCTTTAAAACCCGATAAACTACCGCGTAAACTACGATATTGTGGAAGGATACGGCCTGCCTGACGCATAAGCCAAACCGGAGGTCTTTCCGTCTTTTCGCCTTTGGCAACCCTTAATAGAAGGTCATTGTGAATTTTCATGGCGCAATAATACATAATTTACCATAAGAGAAAGTACATAAAAGGGTAAAAAAGACTATTTATAGAACCAATTTGTGAAGGAATGAAGCCACCAAAAAAAGCCGTACGGTAAATACATACCGTACGACTTCTCCAAATAGTTTGTCATCTTAAAAAAAGGGGATTTACTCTCCTTTTCTAATTATGTTAATTTTTCCTTCGTCTCCGTAAAGCTCACGGGAAATCTTGTTATAAGCCATTGCTGCTTCTTCAGCAGTGGCAAACATCCCGATATGCATTGATTTACGGTCCTTTGAAATTACTGCGCGGTAGCGGTGGTTTTCTTTGTATACACCAGTATAGCCCGCGGAGCTACTACTCTTTCGTTTTCGGCTGGCAGTGCTACGAGAGCGCCACTCAACGTTTTCAATTCGGCAATCTAGTTTATTACCGTTTACAGTTCCTACTAAATTTTTAACTTTAGAACGGTCCGCTTTCTTGAACTTTTCCGCTACTAGTTTATGTAAATAGTAAGTTTCGATTTTAAAGCTACCATCTTTGGTTGGCTTTGTTTTTTGAAAAACAGCACATCCACTGGAATGACGTCTTAGTCGATTAATAATATCTAACTTTTTCATCTTCGAGTCAGTGGTAAGGTACTTATGGACTTTTTCGTCGATAATTACCTTTTCATCTGAATTTTTTAATTTTACTTCGTACATTGTAATATCTCTCTTTTAGGTGTTTAAAAAATAAATAATCTGGTTTTAAATTTTCAGTATATCATAAGAAGTTATACTGAAACTGTGACAAACTAATTTACAAAATGTAAATATCCTGACAAAGATAACTTTTTTTCCTAGTTCTTTTGTTTTTTTTTAAAAATTTTTTTATCCCTAAAAAAATATTGGAAATTTAATTAATCAAATTAATGTTTAAAGATAACTTATATATGCGGCGTTGTTTTGATCTTGCCAGGCTGGGAATAGGCAAGGTAAACCCAAACCCAATGGTTGGGAGTTTATTGTTGTATGAAGGAGAAGTAATTGGAGAAGGAAATCATCAACAATTTGGAAAAGCACACGCGGAGGTTAACTGTTTTAGGTCTGTTTTAGCTAAAAACAAACACAATATAAACAAAAGTACGTTGTTTGTAACATTAGAACCCTGTTGCTTTACAGGTAAGACGCCAGCCTGTACTGATTTGATCATAGATCAGAAAGTAAAAGCGTTAAAGATTTCGACAATAGACAAAACGCCAAAGGTTGACGGTATGGGATTGACTATTTTGAAAAATGATGGAGTTGTAATAGATACAGACATTCTGAAAAAAAAAGGTGACTGGTTTGTTCGCTTCCGAACAAATTTTGTCACAAAAAAGCGCCCTTACGTCATATTAAAGTATGCTGTTTCAAAAGATGGGTTTCTTGGTCAGCGCGGAAAAAGCATTTGGATGACGAATTCTGTCTCTAAAAGACTGGTACATAAATGGCGCAGTGAGGTCGGCGCTATTATGGTCGGTACCAATACCGCTCTGACGGATAATCCCAGGTTAGATAACCGATATTTTCACGGTGGCTCTCCGCTCCGGATTGTACCAGATCGTCAAAATAGAATTGCGGAGGATGCGCATCTTAAGGATGGTTCATCTCCTACCTGGATTTTAGGGAATTCGGATACAACGAAGACTTCTGCAAATAACCTGGATTATATGGCCCTACCGGATGGAGATGATTTTTTACCTGCACTTTTTGACCGACTGGTAGAAGCCAACATCGACGTGCTGCTAGTAGAAGGTGGGGCGGGTTTGTTAAATAGTTTTATTGAGGCGGGTTTTTGGGAAGAGGCACGGATTTTTGAAACAGCGGTAATTTTGGGTGAAGGGATTCGTGCGCCGATTTTGAAGGGTGAAACGGAGGTGGTAGAGATGATTGGAAACGATCGGTTGGTTTTTCATTATCGGGAGGAGATTGGTGACTGGTGATTGGTTAATCGGTCCTTCCAACGGATAGGTATCGCACTCTAAAGTATTTGAAAAACTCAAAAAAGACGGTAGAGACATTTAAGTTAACAGATCAACGTAGGAACAAGGCAATGCCTTGTTCCTACGTTGATCGATATGCCCAGTTATTTAATGCCGAAGGCACTAGCAAAAAACTGGTAAGAAAAAAGTATATTTTATCTAAGGATCATTAAAGAACGGTTCAAAAATAACTTTACACTTTCGCCTGCTTAATTCGCATTCTTTATAAATCAATTCCGAAAATGAATCCGGTACGACGGTGATTCCATTGATCGTAGGAAAAGACGAGATCCAGTCGAAAGAGGCGGAAGGCTTTAAATCCGACGTTGTCCAGTCCGATGTTAAATTCAAAATATGTTTTTTGGTTGCCGGTATAGAGGAAAGAAGCTCCAGCGACCGTTTTCCAGCCCAGCTTGCGGAGGATCGGTACTTTGTCGAGGAGATAACCGTCAAAGTTGTGGCGAAAGTGCATCTGTACCCACGCGTTGTCTACGCTGCGTTCGTAATACGGAAGGAGGAGAAAAGTCTGAAGATATTTGGCAGGATTGGCGACAAGAAATTGATTACCGGTAAAGTGCTGCCAATCGATAAAGCGCAAGTTATTTTTACGAAGGAAGGTTCCTGCTTCAAAATTGAAGGCAGTCTGGCCTACCAGTCCAAAGGTAATTTCATCCCAGTAATTGATCCATACCTGATCAAAGTCTACATCACTGCCGAGCGCTTTTATGCCGCGACGGTAATGAACCCATACGTCGGGCAGGTCGGAACCGACAATAAATTTACGTTGTGGGTAGGTGAGATACTTTTGGTTGATCCGGATACGAAAGCTGGCATTAAAAATCAGGGCCTGGTGGCGGGCGGGCGTGAGCACTCCTTCGCGATTAAGGATGGCATTATTGGGTTCAAAAACTTCGTCTTTGTTAAAAAAACTGGACTCGGTAGTATTATTGAGGTAGCTGCGATCCTCGTATTCAAATCCGCCTTTAAATAAAAGGCCATTAACAATTTCCTGGCGGAGATGGATTTTAACAAATTCTCGCTGGTAAAGGTGGAGATAGTTCTTATGCTGGAAAGTGCTTGTGATCGAATTGAATCCCCGATTGACGGGATCGCCTCCGTTAAACTGCCGGGTGGTACTACCTCCAGTGATGTATAATCTGGTAAATTTGGTTCGGTTAAAATCATAGGTAATCCCTGCTTCTCCCCGTAACCTTTCGTCACTAAAACCATACTGCAAACTTCCAGAAAGGCGTAGCCGACGGGTATTGTATTTATCAAAAGTTTGCAGGTAAGTCATACTCAGATTGGCGTAGTAGCCCTGAACCGGATTGAAAAGTATTGTGGTCAATGGAGTCTGAAGAGTAAAAGATTTTTTTTCAAAACTATTACGCCAGGTGTAGCCGAGCAGCAGGTCCCAGGCTTTGAATTTATTATTTTTATGATCAATGGAATCCAAAAAAGGTTTTGACTCCCATATTTTTTGAAGGCTGTCTTTTTTCACATAGTCCAGCCCTTCCTCGACAGAAAGGGGAATCGGGCGAATGGAATCCCAATAGACCGCTTCTTTTTCATTGGCGCCCTCCTCCACTTTAAAAATTTCCCGAGAGAAATAATTATCGGGAAAAGTTTTATTTATTTCATAATTGGAAAATACCCCCGTGAAGTTTCCTTCTGCTTCAAAACCGAGAAATCCAAATTTAAAATCAAGCGATTGAGATAACAACATCCATTTGTCGGGTTGCTCAACGGGTACATGGACCTGAGTGATGACGAGGGTGTCGAGTGCGGATTGTTTGATGGCTTTTCCGGTTACGTACAATTCGGTACTTTGAATATTCCAGAGGTCCTGGACGATGTAAATATATCCGGAAACTACCGGATCCGATTCTCGCTTTTTGAGCACTTCAATTTTATTTATTTCGTAACCGTTCTCATCAAAAAAAGTACCGACAAGTTTGTACCGATAATATTGTAAAGCGGTGTTGGCGATGGGTGATAGTATTTCCCGTTCTATGTTAATGTGATTGTTATAAAAATTAAAATCCATCAACGATGCTCGATTAAATCCAAAGCCGTTGTCATTACCACTGACCCTGGAAGAGATCATTTCTTCTTTTAATTTATCAGGACGCGCGCGCGAAAGACGTGCCTGTGATTCGGACAGATATATAATTCCTTGTCCGGTGGAATCGAGAGAGCCACCAAGGTCACCGACTTCCTGTCCGAGGATTTTTTCTGGTGCTTTGAGCAGTCGTTGGTTTCCTTTGATGTAAACATCGCATTCATAAGATTGAATTAGATTGTTGTAAAATTTTCGCTTTGCGATGGCTTTACGAATAATGGAATAGGCTGGGTCCTCGGCATTGGCGCGGATGACAATTTCTGTAAGCTGAACAGATTCTTTGCCTAGTTGAATATTCAGGGTTTGAACTTGGTCAGTCATCTGAACGGTAAAGGTTTTTTGCTGGTACCCTACGTATTGACAGACAATTTTGTGTTCTCCAGGCGAGAGGTCAAAATTATATTCTCCGTCAACGTTAGAGGTGGTTCCTTTGGTGGTTCCTTGTACATAGATGCTAGCGAACGGGAGTGGTTGGTTGTCGCTGCTGGTAATGTATCCGGTGAGTTGGGCGGAGAGGTTTGTGGAGAGGAAATTTAATAAAATAAAGAGGAGCGTTGGGATAAATTGTATTTTTGGATTCATATTTTTTTTGAGTTGTTGGAGCTATTTTTAGTCTGGACAAGGTATTACTGAACGCTTCCGAAAGATTTATGGATAATTTAGTGATTCGGGTATAATGATTAGTTAATCGGTTCTTTCAACGCATAGGTATCACCCTCTAAAGTATTTGAAAAACTCAAAAAAGACTGCCGAGAAAGATTAAGTTGACAGATCAACGTAGGAACAAGGCAATGCCTTGTTCCTACGTTGATCAATATGTCCAGTTATTTAGTGCCGAAGACACTAAGGAATGTTGACAAAATAAATGACGATTCTATACTTCCTTTTTTTCATCACTCTATTTAATCGCCATTCCTAAAATAACAGTGCGGTAACTCTTTAGATTAGCTAATTTTTGAGATTAACTTTCAAATAGGGATTGTTTTTTCGCTGTTAGCTGGTTAGCAGTTGGCTAGTTGGCTTCCCTAATTCGTGAAATACGTTGAAGAGAAGCCAACTAGCTAATAGCCAACAGGCTAACAAGCCAAATTTTAATGCAATCACCTCCAAATTAAAAGTTACCGAACCATTGCAAAAGAAAGATAATATTTTTTTTACATTATTTTCAAATTTCAATTAAAAAAAATTCCCTTTTCTACGGTCGGGTTACACGGAACTAAAACGCTGCCGACATAATTTGATCCCTCACGCTAAAGACGTGACAGGTTCTGGAATCATTCTCGTATTTTTAACTGATTTTGCCCACAGAGAACTTCAAATTAAAACATTTTGTTCTTTCGTTAAATTATCCTTATCTTGCTTTTATAATACATTTCAATGATCACAAAAAAGACTATTAACGACATTGTAGAAACGGCTCGAATTGAAGACGTGGTGGGTGACTATGTTAATCTGAAAAAGCGGGGTGCCAATTTATTGGGGCTTTGCCCTTTTCATAATGAGAAAACGCCTTCATTTACCGTGTCTCCGGCGAAGAATATATATAAGTGCTTTGGGTGCGGAAAAGGGGGGGATCCGGTTAATTTTATTATGGAGCACGAAAGTGTTAGTTACCCGGAATCGCTTAAATATCTGGCAGAAAAATACGGGATTGAAGTTGAAGAAACCCAGACTTCGCAAGCCCATAAGGAGGAGCAACAAAAACTGGATAGTCTTTATGTTTTGAATCAATATGCAAAGGAATATTATCACCATCAGTTATTGAAAACCGACATCGGTAAAAGTGTGGGTTTGAGCTATCTGAAAAACCGGGGTTTTACCGATGAAACGATTGAAAAATTTGGGTTGGGTTACGCACCCAATGACAAGGATGCATTTACGCAAGCCGCAAAACGTAAAGGGTATAAAGGACAGCAGCTTAAAAAACTGGGATTAACCAGTAAGTATGACAGTGATTTTTTCCGGGATCGGGTAATGTTTAGTATCCACAGTGTCTCGGGAAAAGTGATTGGTTTTGGAGGACGCATCATGTCCAAAAATGTCAAAGCTCCAAAATATGTAAACACGCCGGAGACGGAAGTTTATAATAAAAGCAAGGTGCTTTACGGCGCTTACTTCGCTAAAAGGTCGATCCGTAAAACCGACGAATGTATTTTGGTGGAGGGCTATACCGATGTGGTTTCGTTACATCAGGGCGGAATTGAAAATGTCGTCGCTTCTTCGGGTACTTCGTTGACCGTGGATCAAATCCGAATGGTAAAACGGTATACGCAAAATATGAAAATTCTTTACGATGGAGATAGTGCCGGAGTAAAGGCTGCGCTGCGGGGACTGGACCTGGTCCTGGAACAGGATATGAATGTAAAGGTCGTGATGCTGCCCGAAGGGGAAGACCCGGATTCTTATCTTCAAAATGTAGGCACGGATGCCTTCAGGGAATATATTGACAACGAAGCGAAAGACTTTATTTTATTTAAAAGCGAATTGTTATTTAATGAGGCGTCGGGAGATCCGGTACGACAAGCGGCCATGATTAAGGATATTGTGGCGAGTATTGCAAAAATCCCTGATCCGCTAAAACGGTCTTTATATATTAAGGAATGTGGTCACTTGCTGAAAGTGGAAGAGAAATTATTATTACATGAGGTAACAAATATTGTCACCAAATCTATTCATCAGGCTGAAGATCAACGTAAAAAAGATCAGCGACAGTACGCTCGAAAAAAAGCGAATGAACAGGGACAAGGTCAAAGTGGGAACACGCCAACTGATCCCGGTAATTTTCCCGATCAGGAACCACCACCCTATTTTTCCGAAGACGATGAATACGGTGGAGCTGCTCCACCCCAGCCCGTCCAACGTCGGCCTTCGGCGGCCAATAATTCTGAATTTCAGGAAAAAGACATCATCCGATTATTGATTACTTACGGTGGACAAATTTTTGATAAAGAAAACGAAGAGGTAACGGTTGCCCGTTTTATTTTGAGTAATATTGAAGATGTCATGGATGATTTTGACAACGATCTCTATCTGCGAGTCGCCCGTGAATGTCTGGATATGACGGTCGATGGTACGCCAATTACGCCAGAGCATTTTATTCGACACGAAGACAAAGATTTTCGTAGTCTGGCTATTGATGTACTGGAACCGGAATTTAAAATGAGCCACAATTGGCTGGATATACATCAGCTCCCCCTTCGTAGTCAACTGGTACCTGAAGAAAACTTTAATCTGGATAGTATCTCCGCTATTTATTGGTTCAAGCTTCGTAAACTGGACAAATTGATCGAACGGAATAAAGATAGTATGAAAAAGGCGATCGACGAAAAGTCCGGAGAGGAAGAGGTAATGAAGGCAATGAAAATTCACGCAAAATTAATGGAGATTCGGAAGGATATTGCGTTAAAGGTAAATACGGTGATTGTCAGATAACGGATGCGCCGCTGCCATACCTGATTCGCATTGGCATTTTTAATAGTAATTATACCAAAAAATGAATTTAAAATACTATTTTAGCGCTTATTATATAATACCGCCTGGCTGTAAGGAATGTTGATAAAATAAATTAAAACACTATGCTTCCTCTTTTTCCATCACTCTATTTTAATCGCCATTCCTAATAATGGCTACTGAGATAATTTTTCCCTTTTCTCAAATAAAATATCCAATTGCTTTTTTGTAAAATCCAGTTCTAGTCCAAATTCCTGTTTTATAGTTTTCAGCCAATCTTCTCCGCTGGCAACCTCTATTTTATTTACAACTTTGGTACCATTACGAATGGACATCTTATTATTAAATAAACCAATTCTACCCGTTTTGGTATTTCTGCCAACAAATTTATGATAGAAAAAATGGGAATTAGAATTGGTGGACATATAATAATTAGCCATCGTGATATCTTCTTCACCAATCAGTAGATTTTCAAAACTATATTGATCTGCCCATCCCTTTTCTGTTTGACGCTGAATCATAAATTGATGACTGGAAAAAGGAACTATCCGTACCATGCCATCTCCATCGTCCACAGAAGCAGACTGGTGAATATCCAGCGGAACCCTGGAAACGAGACCACCAAAACCGACATCGGTTAAATAAGTTTTTCCATCCAAATCGACGAGGTGTGCCAGGTGATTCCTTGGAGGTGTTCGCATGGGGTTACTCAACCAAACCCTCCCCAATACTGGCCTTGGAGAAAAACCGATAAATTTTAATAATTCAGCATATAGTGTATTCAATTCAAAACAGTAACCGCCTCGCTTGTTTGAGATTATTTTCCGGAATAGATGAAGATGGTCTAACCTAATTTTCTTTCCGACCACAATATCCAAATTTTCAAATGGTATGTATTCCATATGATGTTTCTGTACCCTAGTCAGTCCGTCAATATCCGCCGTGCAGTCAGGGTGGTTTATTCTAAGAAGATATTCCTGTATTTCAGAATCCGTCATGGCTTGCCTGGTTTTTAGTAATGAAAAGTAATCCGTAGCAGCTTGTTGCTTGCTAGTGCCTCGGGAACTAAATTGCTGGGTATATTGATCAACGTAGGAACAAGGCATTGCCTTGTTCCTACGTTGATCTGTCAACTTAAATTTCTCTACCGTCTTTTTTGAATTTTTCAAATACTTTAGCGTGTGATACCTATGCATCAGAAGGACCGATTAACTAATCACTAATCAACTGTTCTTAATGTCTAGGAAAAATTAACAATTTGAAGTACATACTAATTGAGTACCCGAACCACTAGCCAGAAGCTATTACCAACTTAGCTCTTAATTCGCATTTTTAACGTATTTATTGTTACAAGCTATTTATCACTTGTCTGGTTATCCGTTCACTATAACTATTTATTTTCCAGTGACCAGGACTCCATCCTTTTAGAAAGCGGTGGAAGTCTGCCCAGGCAATCCGATATAAGGACCGCCATTCTTTTTCTAACGCTTCGTTTTTTTCTTTAAGTTCATTTTGTAAATACCCAAAATAGCTGTCGAGAATTTTAGCTTCCAACCGTTCGCATTCCTGATCATTTAGACAACTTCCGATAAAATAAACGACATCCTTTATCCCACATCCGCCCCCTACATACTGAAAATCCACACCCGCGACTGCCCCATTATTGGCAAAGCAGAAATTGGCTAATTTAGCATCCCCGTGCACAAATGTCTGGTATTTACAGGCGTTCAGTTTTTGATCTATAATTGGCGCCGCTTTTTTTAACTCTTGATCTACCAATACTGCTAATTCCTGTGGTCTGGTCTCTAAATGCCAGTAAGTTCCCACGTCCCAAAGGCTTTCCGGAACCTCCCCTAAAAAACTTGCGTGAAATTTTGCCAACCATGCGAGGCAGAATTCCAGCTCCTCCCATTTAACAGACTGTTTACGTATGGAAAAGCCTGCCTCGTCCAGGTCTTCCAGCACCATTAACAACTCTTCTGCCTGGGTTTCAATGGTAAGACATTCAGGTATACGGGCAGCACTATTTTTGCTATAAATATTATACCATGCAGTTTCTACCTGATAGGATTTGATTTTTCGTTGGTGACTAATAGCTGTGTTCCATTTACGGGGATGATTTTTAACGATGGGTAATTGAACATGTTTTACAACCACGTTTTCGACCGCCGCATTCTCCAATCCAACTCGTAGAATTTTTCCGTATCCACTCCACAATTCCTGAATTACCTCTTTTTCAAATAAAGCGGAAGCCCCTGTTTTTTGGAGGATGATGGATTTAAAATGGTCATTCATGTTGCGGACAAAGGTAAGAAAATATCGAGTAGTGTTTTGGACTGGTTTTCTACAATAAAGATAAATAATTGATTGGTGATTAGTGATTAATTAATCGGTACTTCCAACGGATAGGTGTGGCCCTCTAAAGTATTTGAAAACCTAAAAAAGACTGCAAGTAAAGTCAAGGTTAGTTTTTCCTAGTTCGCAAAAAAAGGCTAATTTGTCCTGGAAGTTTCATCTTTCCATATTCTTGCTATGGTAATAGTTCTACTTTCAGAGTAATTCCATAATTTTGAGTTGGGATACCTGTATTTGATATCCGGTGTTTGTTCATTCGTATTAAGTTTAATTCACCGTCTAGACAAAAAAAGCAGTCACAAGTATAAAGTTATTCCTAACTCATTCCTAAGCTCGACTTTTTTAATTTTTCCAAGGATCAATTAAAAAATAAGTTATAAAGGTTTGGGTCGGTTAATTTGGTTCTAATCGAGGCGGTGAAATACGATTTATGCCGTAGCATAATGAGTTTTTCACCAACCCTGCCCGATCTGACAATCGGTCAGGCGGGGAAGAGTAGGAGCCAATTAAACAGCCAAATATTATAAGTTATTCTTTTATTGATCCTAAACTAACAACTATGCGTTTGTATTTTGTAATATTTTTTGTACTTCTACAATTATGCTCGTTAGGCCAGGAAGGCTGGGAAACCAGACCCGACTTACCAGACAATTTTCCAAGACCGGAAGAAACCGAGGAACTTTTGTTTTTTATACAGAGAAATCGCAATGAAAATACCATTGTCTACGATCTTAATCTAAAGGCAGACGGAAGTCTTGATAGTAAAAATCCAATAAATGCTTATTGGCGGAGATTTCATTTAGATAATGGCATATCAAAAGACCTGTCGTGGCTGGAATTGAATTTTGCTTATGGATATAAATCGCAAAAAAATAAAGACGTTTACACCATTAAATTAAAGGCTTACAATGAACGGGAAATTCAGCTAACGCTTAAAAATGGAAAATGGACTCCTATAATTACCATAAATGGGCAACCTGCTATTTTAAAAAATTTATACATCTTCGCTGATGAATCAAAACTTTGGCCTTCCGTTTTATACGCAGATATCTACGGCGAAAGCATTTTGACAAAAGCCTTGGTGAAAGAAAGGATTTTTAATAAATAGAGTTTTGATTATTTTTTACAGCTCATTTTATTAATACTTTTTCACTAAAAATATTGTTGTCTAGAAACCTTATCATTTCTATGGTATGATAAGCTGATTTTCCAATATTTCCTTTTAATTCCTCCGTTTGAGGATTATTATTGTTGTCCAAATAAAAAAATTCTCCGCCATGTTTTAGGTCCATGAAAGTATTGAAATAGAATTTTTTCAATTCAATTTTTTTATCTTCAAATTTCTCACCGGCCAAAGAAAGTGCCACCAAGGCTTCGCAGTGTTGCCACCAGGTCTTCCGATCATCAATAACCTCATTAGTAACCGGATTTACTTCACTAAAAAAACCTTGGGATAAATCATTCGAAGAATATATTGGTTTCTCCAGTGTTTTGGATAAAATTTCTGTGCCTAGTTTTCTGTATTTTTTTTGTTCCTCGTCAGTCAAAAAATTCCAGTAACTAGTTCTTAATAGTAAAGAGGCAAACTGAAAATTATGACCAGGGCTAACCGTAAAACATGGTTTTTCAGCAGATGAATGTTCACAAAAATTCCACTCATCATCAAATTTAATATTTACCCATTCCAGTTTTTCATTCCAGGCGTTTTCATAGGCAATACTTAAATTTTCCTTTAGGTAAGGTTCGTATTTATTTTTGTTTTTAGAATCTGCCAACCACAAATTTTCCATATAGGCTGTGATGGGATAGACCAAAGTTTGTAATGATTTACTGCCAGAAACACTTCCCGTTTTAATATTGTAATTTCCATAAAATCCGCCATTTACTTTATCGTGAAATCTATTTACGAAAGCATCATGTAACTGATGAATAGTAGAAAGTAAGGCTTCAGTTGGGTAGTTTCTGTACAGCTCAGACAAGCCACAAAGCCCGTAAGCCTGCTGCCATATATCCAGGTTGGTTGAACTATCAGGGCTCATTGATTTAGTATCAAAATACGAAATAAAATATTTGCCGATACTATCTTCCGCTACTAAATTGGCTAGTTGAAAATCCACCGCCTTTTCTGCTTTCTCCAAATTTGATGTATTGATTATTGAAGAATAAGAAAGTCCGTAAACTAATCTGCTCAATGCAACATTGTATACCTTTTGGGAAATTGTTTGACCAGTGTTACTAATTTCTGAATGATAAACTTCAAGTTCAGGCTGATACGCATTTTTATTAAAGAAGTCCAGTATGTGGTTAATTATTCTTTCATGCTCTTTATCAATAGTTACTATTTTATTGGATGTAACACGGTTTTGTTCCTGGCATGATACCAACAAAATGGATAAAACAATAAAAATCTTTATTATAAATTTCATATATTTTTATATAATTGTTTAGGTTAATCGTTTCTATTTACTCAATTTTAGTATTCGTAATGCTCCTTGAATTACTAGCGCAAAAACAATAGTACCGATAATTAAGTCAGGTTTATTCGAATTTAACCAATTTACCAAAAATCCAGCAATTATAACTCCCAGGTTTATAATTACATCATTTGAGGTAAATATCATGCTTGCTTTCATATGTGCATCTTCTTTATTTTTGGACCTTTGTAAAATGTAAAGGCAAATCCCGTTTGCGATCAGTGCAAAAATTGAAACAACAATCATTGTTGAAAAGGAAGGAAGTTGCTCGTTGTTAAAAAATCTTCTTAAGACCTCGACAAATCCAATAATTGCCAGTGCTATTTGAAAATATCCAGCAATTTTTGCTATTTTCTTTTTTTTAATCACTGTACCGCCTACCGCGAATAGGCTAATTCCGTAAACAAAGCTGTCCGCAAGCATATCCAAACTGTCGGCAACAAGCCCCATAGATTTAGAGATAATTCCTGTTGTCATTTCGATAATAAAAAAGGTGAAATTGATTGCAAGCACAGATAATAGCAACTTTCTTTGGTTGCTGTTTTCTTTAAACGCTGTTTGATCGGTTTGTTCGGTCGAGATTTTTCTTCCACCTAAATTTAACGCGATAACAGATTTTTCAATTTGGTCGGTTTCTCCGCTATGAAAAATAGTCAATTTTCGATTCACCAAATCAAAGTCCAAATTCACAATACTTGAAATTTCGTCCAGCTTCATTCGGATAAGGTTTTCCTCAGAAGGACAGTCCATTTTTGTTATTTCAAATATTGATTTATTCATTTTTTACTTTTTTACTTCTCGTGGTCTAGGGAATGTTGACAAAAGAGCCGTAGTACAAAGTAATGCTATTTTCTAATAAATTGAAAACGCAAATATAGCCAGCAATGAGGCATATTGTCAAGGAACTTTTTGCACCTCATATATTGTCCTCAAATTGCTTACTTTTGTGGCGATCTGGTTGTTCATAATATGGATCTTGTTATTTTTAGTCTGGCTGAGGCAATAAATCCGGAGTTATGCCGTAGCCTGTTATGGATTTATGCGCGGTACCACCAGAGCACTAAATACTGGTTGGCCGATTTTATAAAAATAAAAACTGTATGTAATGAATGAAGGAGATATGTTACCAAAACCAATGTTGAGTTCCATTCACTTACCGGTGGCGGTTTCCTGGCAGGAGATTCAAAAACGCGCCAGTGCTGCAGCAGTGGGCAAGGTGATTGAAAAGTCGCCGGTGAAGATTACGATTAAGGATTTGGTCATTTGGGAGGAGTTTGGTTTGATAAAAGTGCAGGTCCAAACGCAAGGAACGTACGACGGAACAATCAAGGTTTCGACGCGACCTGTATTTAACAAGGTGGCCAATAAGTTTGAGTTTAATGATTTAAAACTGGATATGGCAGCGGAAAGTTTTCTACAAAAAGGAGCGGTTTTCTTGTTGCGTGGTGTGATTGAACGTCAAATAGAGAAAATACTGGATCGCTCACTAGATGAGCCGATTCGGGAATTTACAGAGAAGGCGAATGAGCAATTAAAATCTTTCAAACCAATGCCAAACGTAGATTTAGACGGAGAATTAAAAGATTTTAAGTTGGTTGACTTTGGCTATGATGATAAGGGAGTGATGTTGTCGATGGCGGCGGAAGGAATGTTGGCGGTAAGGGTAGTTTGATAAATTTATAATACTAATTTGAATTTTTGATCAACGCAGGAACAAGGCAATGCCCTGTTTCTACGTTTCATACAATCCCATCAATACCTTCTCCGGTGTAAACGGTGCGTGAAATTTTAGCTTATAATTTGGATTAAATTCCTTAACCGCCTGTTGAATCGCAAAATATACACCGATCCCGTACATCAACGGTGGCTCACCGACCGCCTTCGATTTTTTGATCGCCAGATCACTTCCTTCCGTATCCAAAGGGATGGTTTCAACTGTTTTTGGACCAGAAAAAATATCCGGTATTTTATAGGTCGACAAAGCATTTGATAATAATCGCCCTTCTTTGTTATAAGCAATCTCTTCCATGGTCATCCAACCGATTCCTTGTGCCAGGGCGCCTTCTACTTGTCCCAGATCAATACCGAGATTCATAGACTTGCCAAAATCGTGGACCATTTTTACTGAATCAATTTCGTAGATACCACGCAGGCAATCTACCGTTACGGTGGTAATGGCCGTCCCGTAAACATGATAGGCAAAAGGGTGTCCTTTCTCTTTGGTTTTATCAAAGTGAATGATGGGAGTTGCATAATGTGCATTCTCGGATAAGGCGACTCGCTGTAGCATCGCTTTCAGGATGAGACTTTCCCAATTCATGGATGATTTTTCTCCGTTTACAAAAATAAAATCCTCTCGAAAAGAAATAATATTTTCTGCAACAGAAAGCGCGTTTGCCGCTACTTTTGTTAGTCTCTCAATCAACGTATTGCAGGCCATCTCCACGGCTTTACCATTCAGGTCTGCCGTAGAACTGGCGGCCGATGGCGACGTATTGGCAACCCGGGTCGTGTTGGTCGTCTCTAGTTTTAACTTGGCAGGTGCAATGCCCAAAATGGATTGAGCTACTTGCAGCATCTTGGTATTGACGCTCTGCCCCATTTCGACCGCACCTGTAGAAACCCCAACACTGCCATCCTGATAGATATGAACAAGCGCCCGAGCATGATTCATCGGCGTATTGGTAAAGGATATTCCAAAACAAATGGGCATTAAGGAAATTCCTTTTTTATGGCGTTTGTTTGTTTTGTTAAACGCAACCGCTTCTTTTTCCAAACGATCCAGATCAAATTTTTCTTTTGCGGTAAACCAGGTATTTCGAGCTTCTACTTGTGTGGCAATTTGTCCATAAGAAAACACATCCTTCTCATTTAATAAATTAGCTTCCTGAATTTTTGTTCGGCTAACGCCAATTTTATCCGCCGCATCGGCAATGGCTGATTCGATAACAAACATTCCTTGTGGTCCACCAAAACCACGGAAAGCCGTATTAGGTGGAAGATTTGTTTTACAACTATAAACAGTACTGCTTACATTAGGTACAAAATAACTGTTGGTTGCATGAAATAAAGTTCGCTCTGCAATAGCTGGAGATAAATCTGCGGCGGCCCCGGCGTTTTGTAGAAATTCTACTTCGAAAGCCTTGATCTTTAATTCTTTTGTTAATCCTATTTTATAAGATGACGAATAAGGGTGTCTTTTCCCGGTCATCCGCATATCGTCGTGTCGATTGAGCATATATTTTACCGGACGATTGAGGTGTTGTACGGCTACTGCGGTCATCACGGCCCACGGAGTTGCCTGGTCTTCTTTTCCACCAAAACCACCACCTAAACGAATCACATCAACCTCGATTTTATGCATCGGAATGCCCAATACTTTTGCAGCTATTTTCTGCACTTGTGTCGGCCCTTGTGTGGAAGAAGTCAATTTAATATTGCCATTTTCTTGTGGGACGGCATAACATCCCTGGGTTTCCAAATAGAGGTGTTCCTGGCCGTTTGAGAAAGTTTCTCCTTCAAAAACATACGTACAATGGGCGAAGGTATTTTTAGCATCTCCCAGATTAAAAGATCGGGGAGCATTGATAAAACTACCTTTGGCCTTGGCTGCTTTGGCAGTTGTCAGGACTGGTAAATCTTCTATTTCTATCTTAATCAGTGCGCGGGCTTTCTTTGCAATCGCGGTTGTTTTAGCTACAATAAATGCAATGGGTTGTCCCCAAAAATGTACTTCCTCTTCCGCCCATAACGGCTCGTCCGGAATAATTCCACCAATTTGATTTTGACCCAATATATCTTTGTAGGTAAAAATTTTAACGACTCCTTCCACGGCTTCGGCAGCTGAATAATCTACTGATTTTATTTTACCGTGGGCTTTTGGTGAATCAAAACACAATCCAGCCAAGGCATCTTGCCGGATCATCAAATCATTGACAAATAAGGATTCTCCCCGGACGTGGGTAAAACTGTCTATATTTTTCATACTCTTCATGAAGCGGTTATTATCTTTAATATGTTGAATGACGCGCTATTGATGTTATAAATTTTTGGGCTTTTGTTGCATCAATATTATTTCCTAACGAAATAGATCGTTTATCCAAATATAATGTTATAGACTTTCGATCCGTTGAGCTTACTGCGTTTTTTGGTTTATTTAGAGTGCAATTGGTAATTTTCTCCCACCTTATTTCTTTTTTCATTATCACCCTCTTAAACATCAAGTATTCAATTTTCAGATGGTCATCCAATAAATAAAGTTTTTTTGTTCCGGAATATTTGATGACATAGATGACAAAAAATAAAGCCAGCAAGCATATTATCCCTGTGACAAAAGCAAACAGAAATGCGCCGGCAAACAGGTATTTTAAGGTAGAAAAGAAAAGCAGCACCGCTACAAAGGTGAATACAAAAAGCAGAATATTTGTTAAATCCTTAAAAGCCATAAACTCTTTAAATTCAAATTCAGGAACCTCATTTTTAGTAATTTGTTGTTGCATTTACTTTTTTGATTAGGAATGAGAATGTTCTTTAAATATTTTCAAAATACTGTTTTTTTTGGACACAGCATTGATATATTTGGTAAAAAGTTACTTAAAAAATTTATGAATTCATAGTTATCTTATCCTTAGAAAATATGTATCTTTAGTTTTTAAAAAAATCTCATTTGCAAATCCCATTTGAACCTGCACTATTCGGTTTCAACATCAATGTTCATCTCGTTCTCGAGTATCTTGCATTCTTTGTGGCGTTTAGATATTACGTAATTTTGAGGCGGAACAGCATAGATACGATTGATTCAAATAACCGATTGTCCATCATTCTTGGTGCGGCAGTGGGTGCATTGATTGGGTCAAGACTGGTTGGTTTTTTAGAAAATCCATTGACAGCATTTTCATTAAAAAATCTGATTCTGTTACTCAATACTAAAACCATCATGGGTGGTCTGTTTGGTGGTTTGCTAGGTGTAGAATTGACAAAAAAAATAATTGGAGAAAAACAATCTTCTGGTGATCTATTTGTTTTACCGATTATCGCGGGTATTTTTATCGGTAGAATTGGCTGTTTTTTATCGGGTGTGAATGAGTTTACCTACGGTAGTGAAACGGATTTCATCCTTGGAATGGATCTGGGGGATGGATTGCTGAGACATCCAACTTCTTTATATGAATTAATATTTCTCTTGTTTTTGTTTTTAATTTTCAGGTATTTAAAGGCACATGTTATTTTAAAAAATGGAAATTTGTTCAAGTATTTTATGCTGAGCTATTTTGGATTCCGGTTTTGTATTGAATTTATAAAACCCAATGTGTTTTTTACTTTTGGCTTGAGTAGTATACAGATTTTGTGTTTATTTTGTTGGGGATATTATTGGAAAACGATTGTTGGATTTAGGAACCTGGAAGTGATTTTAAAAAAATAAAAAATGCCGGTTAGAAAATATACGTATTACGATTTTACTTTAAGTTTGTGCCCTGAGTGTTTACGACGTGTGGATGCTAAAATAGTTTTTGAGAATGGCAATGTCTATATGTTGAAACGCTGTAACGAGCATGGAAATAGTAAAGTGTTGATCGCAGATGATATTGAGTATTATAAGAATATTCGAAATTATAACAAACCGAGTGAGACGCCTTACACCTTCAATACCAAGACGCATTTTGGTTGTCCTTACGATTGTGGTTTGTGTCCCGATCATGAGCAACACGGCTGTGTGACTATTGTCGAAGTGACAGATCGTTGTAATTTATCCTGCCCAACTTGTTACGCATGCTCGTCGCCTACCTTTGGAAGACACCGTACTTTAGAGGAAGTAAAAGCCATGTTAGATACAGTAGTTCGGAATGAGAAAGAACCGGATGTTGTGCAAATTTCGGGAGGAGAACCGACTATTCATCCACAATTTTGGGAGATTCTGGATTATGCAAAGTCCCTGCCTATCCGACATTTGATGTTGAATACGAACGGAATAAAAATTGCCAAAGATTTTGCTTTCGCAGAAAAACTGAAAACGTACGCTCCCGATTTTGAAATTTACTTACAATTTGACTCCTTTGAAAACACCGTGCTTCAGGAATTACGCGGAGCGGATTTAACCGAGGTGCGTAAACAGGCGATCAAAAACCTAAACAAACTAAATCTTTCAACGACCCTGGTCGTTACTTTGCAAAAAGGATTAAACGATCACGAGATTGGAAAAATTATTGATTATGGTTTGCAGCAAAAGTGCGTACGAGGTGTTACTTTGCAACCTACCCAAATAGCGGGACGACTGGAGCATTTTAATCCAGAGACGGACCGGATGACTTTGACAGAAGTTCGTAGAAAAATATTAGAACAAACGGATATTTTTAATCCCGACGACCTGCTTCCGGTGCCATGCAATCCCGACGCACTCGTAATGGGTTACGCCCTTAAATTGGCAAACAACGTTTTTCCATTGACACGGTATGTAAATCCAAATGACTTGCTCGATAATAGTAAAAATACCATTGTTTACGAACAGGATTCGCTGCTTCAGGAAAAAATGGTGGAGCTATTTAGTACCGGAAATTCAGTCGAAGTTGCAGAGGAAAACCTGAAGTCTATTATGTGCTGCTTACCAAATATTGATGCACCGGAATTGGGATATGATAATTTATTCCGGGTAATTATTATGCAATTTATCGATGCGTATAATTTTGACGTCAGAGCAATTAAAAAATCCTGCGTGCACATTGTAAACAAAGACAACAAGATTATTCCTTTCGAAACAATGAATCTGTTTTACCGGGACGATAAGATAGAAAGATTAGAAGAAATTCGTAACGAAATCTCAAGCTAATATTATGATATTATTGGAAATAGGAAATCTGGATGGATTGGTATTATTGGTTGTGGCGGTCATGTTTGGTCCGGCACTCATCCTAGCGATTATCGGTCTACTGATGCTAAAAAAAGATAAAAAACTGGCAAAAGTATTATTGATCCTGGCAGTGGTTTATACAATTATCAGTCTTGGAATTTGTGGTAGTATGCTGGCTTGATAAGGGATAATTAACTTTACTATTGTTCATCAAGTAAAGTTTAGAAAAAATACTGGTTTAAAAACATCATAACTTTTAACAAGCATATTTTTAGCGCTGATTAATAGTTTAAATTTTAAATTAATAACCAATTAAACTATTTCCATTTTGTATCAGTATTTTTAATGTTAAATAATTGATAATCAACATTTTATTTTTTCCATGATATAGTTTTCCTTTTTTTATCTAGCTGCACAAAGTAGCAAAGTCAAGCTTAAGAATGAGTTAAAAATTCACAAATCCAATAATATTTATCTGGTCTCTCCCGCTGCCTGCTCCGTTAAAGAATTGATTCATATACCCTGCTTCTAGCCTCAAGGCTTTATTGACACGACAACCCAGTCCTCCATAAAGTCGATTTCTGTCAAAGATATTATCCTTTGAATTAAGAAAAATTTCGTTATAAGCGGAGAGATACCACTCGCGGGAGGAAGCTGCAGATGCTATCATCAAAGGATAATTCACCGCTAGAAAATAACGGTACCGCATCCTGAACTGATCGGCTATAAAACGTTGCTCAAATCGATAACGGTGCTGTACACGAAATTTACCAATCTCCTGTTTGGAAATAAACTGCTGAAAAATCCGGTGTTCATCTACGCTCTGTTTGTCATCAATTCCTACATAATTTTCACTACGAATAAATCCGTATCCCAATAGAAAATTATTATTTCCAGGAGTAAGGTCATATCCTACACCAGTGCGGAGCAGCAGTTGTTCCAAATCACCGATGGGATTATAATTTCGATATTGAATTTCGTGGTGGACGTTCCAGCGGTCATGCACCTTTTTACTTCCAATGTAGACCAACCAATTGCCAAGATTACTATTCTGGCCGATGAGTAAAGCTGGCAGCATTAAAATGACTGATATTACCGGCAATTTTTTTAAAAAATTAATTACCATTAAATGTCATTTTGTAAAGGTTACTCTATCCTTTGATTTTGATTTTGATTTAGGGTCCAACTTAAAGAACTCTGTAAAACTCGGTGGATTGTCTACCGTACCCCGCTCTGATACCAGTTTGATATCAATATTACGATTTTTGGCTTTGACAGCAAAATCTTCTAGTATTTCAATAATATCACTATCCAAGTATATTGTTTTTCGTACATCCAGTTCTAAAAACGAATCTTCCGGCAATCTGTCCAACTCATTTAAAATGGCACCTTTGTTAAAAAATGTTACTTCTTCCGCCAGTGTCATCTTGATTTTATGCCGTCCATCACTGTTGTCCTCTACGTGTAGAAAGTGAGAATTCTGGTAACTCTTTACCAGGATAATTACAATACCTACGGCGAGCCCCATTCCAATTCCAACCAGTAAATCAGTAAATACAATTCCTAATACCGTCACAATAAATGGTATAAACTGCTTCCAGCCCGAATCGTACATCACTTTAAATAATCCCGGTTTGGCTAACTTAAAACCAACGATCAGTAAAATAGCTGCCAAAACGGATAGTGGTATCATGTTTAATAAACCAGGAATCAACACTACGGAAATCAACAACAACATACCGTGAATAATAGCAGATGCTTTGGTTTTACCACCAGACTGGATGTTCGCAGAACTTCTCACAATCACCTGGGTAATTGGCAACCCACCAATCAATCCAGAAATAATATTACCTGTTCCCTGTGCTATCAACTCCCGATTGGTAGGAGTAACTCTTTTTTCAGGATCAAGTTTGTCGGTTGCTTCTACACACAATAGTGTTTCCAAACTTGCTACCAGAGCGATGGTAAAGGCAGTAACCCAAATTGCTGGATTGCTTATTTCTCTAAAATTAGGAAAACTAAACTGCCCCAGAAAAGAATTAAAATCAGAGGGTATTGGTACGTTTACCAAATGATTTGCTTCAATCCCGTATGCAGTTCCTTTGGTTATATTATAAAATAAAATTCCCAATAATACGGCAACAAAAGGTCCCTGTACTATCTTAAAGAATTTTGCTTTTTTGGCCAGTACCTTGTCCCAAAACAACATAATTGATAAACCAATAATCGCGATAATGGTCGGTCCTACACTGATGTTCTCCAGCATGGCAGACAATTCCGTAAAGGTATTTTTACCATCTGCCTGAAAGAAAGCAAAATCTCCTTCCGCTACAACATCCCACCCGAAAAAGTGCGGTATCTGTTTTAGAATAATAATGATTCCAATGCCGGTTAGCATTCCTTTGATGACAGAAGAAGGGAAGTAATATCCAATTACGCCAGCCTTTAAAATTCCAAATAACACCTGGATAATTCCTCCCAGAACAACCGCTACCAGAAAATTTTCGAATCCGCCCAGGGTGCCAATGGCTGTTAAAACAATGGCTGCTAGTCCAGCCGCTGGCCCACTTACGCCGATGGCAGATCCGCTCAAGGCACCTACCACGACCCCGCCGATAATTCCCGCAATCAACCCGGAAAAAAGTGGGGCGCCACTTGCCAGGGCTATTCCCAAACACAATGGCAGTGCTACAAAAAATACGACTACACTGGCTGGTAAATCGCTTTTTATATTTTCTAAAAAAGAATTTGAATGATTATTTGTACTCATAATATTGTTGGTTTAGCAATAAAATTTTGGACGATTAAACGCTGCCTGCAAGTGCTCCATCATCACTATTACTTATCGACTGAAAACCCCTCGTTTTTCTGTCAAATAGAAGCGCGTTAAAGGAAAGTCTTAAAAAGAAATGCGGTAATCAATACCTCCGATGAAATCAGAAGGGTAAAAAAAATAGCGATAAGGATAAGTCTATTCATTTCTTTTGCTGTCATGCAAACATAACAAATAAGATAGCAATACTATCAAAAAAGTTGGTAAAAATGTCAAAAATGTTTATTATATTGACATTGATTATAGTGAAGTTGTTTAAAATAGCAGAAGATCCACGGTATCAATGATTTAGCTATAGTTATTGTGCTCCATTCTTAAACAACTTCAGTAAGTAAGAAACGGGTAAACGTAAAAACTGTTCACTTTGGAAATAAAATTCAACTTAAATAACCGTATTTTTTTAAAAGACCCTCAGGATTCGGATTTGGGAAAAAAAATGATTGAACATAGTATTATCCTCATTGATAAGTTGGGATTTGAAGCGTTTACTTTTAAAAAACTGGCAACAGTCATCAATTCCACCGAAAAATCTGTTTATCGATATTTTGAAAACAAACATTTTCTACTGCTATTTCTTAGTTCCTGGTACTGGGAATGGGTCAATTATTTGATCGAAATAAATAGTAAAAATATCGAAAACCCACGTCGTAAACTGGAGATAGCCATCGAAAACCTGGTCATGGCAACGGACGAAAATCCAGGAAATAAATACATCAACGAACACCTCCTGCACAGGGTTGTCATACAGGAAGGTGGGAAGGCTTATCATATCCATGCCGTCGATGATGAAAACGAAGCGGGTTTATTCTCTTCCTACAAATCACTGGTCAAATTGGTTGCAGATATTATTGTGGAAGTAGATCCCACTTTTCAATACAGCTTGAGTATTTCCAGCAATTTATTTGAAATGGCGAATAATCAAATTTATTTTGCCAATCATTTACCGCGACTTTCCAGTTTAAAATCCGGAAAGAATCTCAATGAGGATTTGATAAAGATGCTGTCGTTTTTTACGTTTAGAATATTGGACAAATAATCAAAACTTGTCTCTTCATACTCCATTCGCTCCCACGCTAAAGACACCGTTAAATGAACACCTCCCAAATTGTAAAAAAGAGACAAGTCTATGATCCATGCTTCACCCTCGGATCCAATACGGCATAGAGCAAGTCCACCAAAATATTAATGGTTACAAATAGTACAGAAGTGAATAACACCGCACCGAGTACCACCGGGATATCGTAGCTGAGCAAAGCATTGACCGTCACCTGACCCAAACCATTAAAATCAAAAACATTTTCTACAAAAAAAGCACCTGCCAACAGCGCCGCAAACCAACCAGATAGTGCCGTCAAAACGGGATTTAGCGCATTGCGAAGTGCGTGCTTGAAGATGACTTTGTAATAAGATAAACCTTTGGCTTTGGCCGTGCGGATATAATCTTGAGAGAGCACTTCGAGCATCGCACTTCGGGTCAGTTGTGTGACAATGGCGATGGGCCGGATACCCAGCGCGACGGCTGGCAGAATCAGGTTGCGCCAAAAATAGGCTTCGTCACCAAAGTCATCCAGGTCATAAATACTGCCCCGAACTTCCAGTCCAGTATAATCAGAAAGGTAATAACCAAAGACCAACGCCAGGATCATCGCACTCACATAACTGGGCAATGAGATTCCGGCCACCGACATGGTAACCGCCAAATGATCAAACCATGAATTTTGTTTTAATGCAGCTACTACTCCGAGCGCAATACCGACAATGGCGGCCAGTAAAATGGCGGCAAAAGCCAGCATCATCGTCCTTGGAATCGCGGTTGCCAGAATTCGACTAACCGGCGCACCCGTTTGATAGGACGCTCGTAAATATGGCCATTTTACAACCAGCGCATAACTTCCAAGCGGTAATATTTTTTGATAATGATAACGTTCCCTGTGCTCGCGGGTATCAGTCAGAATGGCAACTGGCGTGATGTCTTTGAGGTAAAATCCCAGTTGCATGTATAGCGGTTGATCCAATCCCAGGGCGGCCCGTTTGGCGTCTACCGTGGCGACATCGGAACGTTGCCCAAAGGTCAGCCGGGCGGGATCGACGGGGGCCAGATAGATAATACTGGTGATAATGATGGTAACGAGTACCAATACCACGGAGCCGTAAGCCAGCCTTTTGAAGAGATAGGTGATCAATTTTTTTTGGTAAATTTAGTAAAGTTTATGTACAGAAGTTAATCATCCAGCAAGACATAATTCTTAAAACCGAATAAAGTCTTTCCGCCGTTGAAATTTTGTTCCAGAAAGGTGAGGATCCGATATTTCATCCGTTCGTGCTTAAATTTGGGACGATTCTTCGGGACAGGGCCATCCTCATAAAGTTGATCGGCCCAATCAAAACGAGCGATCCATTCCTTCATTACCCGTGGATGTGTTCCCTTAAATTGAGTAGCGTAACGCATTGGTCCATAATCAAATACGTCCTTTTCCTTTATATATTTATCAACCACTGCTGCCGCTCCCCGGTGGATCGTATCTAATGATTTTCGTTTGTTTTGCATCAAACGTGGTGGTCGCACCCAACCGTAATGATAAATCCAGGCGTCCATTCGCTTAACGTTTAGTTTGAAGGTATTTTCCTGTTGTCGATAATTTTTATAATCAAAGTCTGGAATGCGTCGAAAGGATTGCGCCGACTCCCAGGAATGAATATCTGGATGATTGCGTATGATCCTGATCTCTTCGGGATACCAACCGTGCGATAAATGATAGTGGTCATAATTTCCCCAAAAATGAAGGTAGTTAAAAAGAAAACCCTCTACCCTTTTATCCGCTAAATTTTCTGTGCAAGCCGCCTTAATCACTGGCAAAAATTTTTCGTGAACCACCTCGTCGGCTTGTAAATAAAACAACCAATCGCCCGTACAGGCTTGGCGCGCCAGATCAGTTTGATGGGCATTTTCGGTTCCATTCGGATACGCTTTTAAATCCCATTTGGTATGAATGATTTTTATTTTTGGTTCGTTGAGAGATGCTATTTCCTGAAGGGTTTGGTCGTCTGGATCGCAGTCTCCGAGGGCCACAACGAACTCGTCTACCAGTGGCAGTACAGAAGCAATAGCAGCTTTGACAGGATAGTATAATTTATCCGCATTTTTGACCATGGTGAATCCGGAGATGCGCATTTTTTTTTGGACAAAGATAGATAATTTTCCGGATCGGAAATTATAGTAAGGAATGTTTGAAGCGTAATTTAGGAACAGTTCAAAAATAACTTTATCTTCTCTCTGCTTCAAATTTCTCTTGAATTACAGACTGGACGGGACGGTTTTCAATTTTGGAAGTGAGCCACGAAATGATATCGAGGTACAAAAAAGATCGTCGCTCGACGGGACTGCTGGTATGAGGAATCAGCCGGGTACGCAATTTGATAAACGACTCGGTTAGATTTTGTGGATTGGTGTTTAAAGACCTTCTTAAAAAACGCAGAATCTCTTCTTGTACTGCATTCAATTCTTCCATTTTTCGTAAGAAACGATAAACTGATTTCACAAGATGTTCCAGTAAATTATAGTGTCCGAGTTCGTAATGGGCAATCAGGTTGAGGATTCTGGCAAAGCACTGAATATCTTCTCCAAGGTGTCCAATGCTGAAATTGATGATTCGGTTTAGATAATCAATCGCCGAATTATTATCGCCACTACCAAAATAAAGGCAAGCAATTCGGTAATAAAAAACCATGATCCGGTGTTGATCCAAATGTGTTTTGTAGCGACTCAACTTCTTTTTGAGCTCTGGAACAATCAACGTACCCTCCGAAAAAGCACCCTGCATAAAATATCTATTGATCCGATGGTTATTCAAATATAAAAAATACTGAACAGCCTCGTTTTGAGTAAACTTTTTATAATTTTTCTCACCAAAAGCTTCCAGTGATTTTAGATTTTCATCAAATTTGGAATAATAACCCGTATAGAATAAAGAAGAAAGCAAATTGTTAAAACCTTGCATATACAATTCCGGATCATTCAATTGCATATCTGGATCCTGTTCAAATAAATCTACCCATTTCTGTGCATACTTATAACCCTGAACAAAATTTAACAATATATGGTTATACCAAAAATGGCATTGATATAAAGTAATTTTTTCAAAAAAAGTCATTTCTGTCTCCGGCCTGGCTGGAAGATTGGAACGAAAAAACTCTCCCAACATATAATAGTCTTTCTCTTGTTTGATGTGCCCTATTTTTATATACAATCCGTATAACCGCAAACTAAGGTTAGACAATTGACTATTCGTATCAATGACCGCAGCACGCATTACGGCATCATCAGCCAGGGTATCGGCGCGGTCAGCACTACTTCTGGTAATGTGACGAAGCTCGATTAGCTTCTCAAATTCCAGTATTTCCAGATGTAATAAATCCTGATGTGCACTCATCGCTATGACTTTGGCCCGCTCCAGAATTTTCAAACTGTCTTTATAAAAACCTTTGTTATATAAAATTCTGGCAAAATCAATTTGTTCCCGGATCGCGAGATCAACATTGACCTGAACATTGATCATTCTCAGACTAGTCAGCAACTGTTTATAGAGGTGCCGACGAATATTTGAGAGTTGAGAACGTTTTAAATCCGGTATTTTTTGAAAAATTTGCGCTTCATTATACTGCTTTTGTCGGTCCAGTACCTCAAACAGCTGGACAAACTTTACCTCTTTCGTATCCTGAATACGATTGACGTACAGGGTGAAATTTCTTTTTTCTGATTTACTCAAACTCTTTATAAGTCGAAATAAAGGGTCATTTACCGGGTTGGACATTGTAGTTAATTATTTATCAACAATCTGATTATCAATTACTTATCTATTTCTCAATAACCTTAGGGACCGTTCCACTTTTAAAAAATGGTTCGCCAAAATGAAAAAAGGCGATTACTTTTATACTACCAAATTAAGCCTACCGGAAAAATGGATAATAACTATACATTTTATTTATCCAGAACCTAAAGAGGCGTGAGAAAAAAATTAAAATTACATGGAATCCTCCAAAGCAAAGACAATTTTTGAAAAAATATGGGATGCACATCTTGTTCATCGCCAGGAAGGCCATCCCGATTTACTATATATCGACCGGCATTTTATCCATGAAGTTACTTCTCCACAGGCATTTGAAGGCTTAAGAAGACGGGGATTACCCGTTTTTCGTCCTGGACAAACCATTGCCACGGCTGATCACAATGTTCCTACTAAAAATCAGCATTTACCCATTCAGGAGCCTTTATCCAAATTTCAGGTGGATACGCTTATAAGCAACTGTCAGGAATTCGGTCTCGAACTTTACGGATTGGGCCACGAAAAACAGGGCATCGTTCACGTAATCGGTCCAGAACTGGGCATCAGCTTACCAGGCATGACCATGGTTTGTGGAGATTCGCATACAGCGACGCACGGCGCTCTGGGTAGCATTGCTTTCGGAATCGGAACCAGTGAGGTGGAACAGGTACTCGCTACACAGGCTATTCTCCAGTCGAAGCCTAAAACCATGAAAATTCAAATTGACGGAACGCTCTCCAGAGGGGTTTTGTCCAAAGACATTATTTTATATATCATCGCGCAAATTTCAGCTTCCGGTGGAACGGGTTATTTTGTGGAATACTGTGGCTCGGCAATTCGTAGCTTGAGTATGGAGGCCAGAATGACCATTTGTAATATGAGTATCGAAATGGGCGCTCGCGGCGGTTTGATCGCTCCTGACGAAATAACATTTGCTTACATCAAAGGTAAACAGTTTACTCCCGAGGGCGAAGCATGGGAGCAGGCAATGAAATACTGGCAGACCCTCCATACCGATAAAACGGCAAAATTTGATAAAGAATACCATTTTAATGCAGAAGATATTCAACCCATGATCACCTACGGAACCAATCCGGGAATGGGCATCGGAATTCAGGAAAATATACCTGCGGTAGCGTTAAACAGTTCTACCGAAGAAATGAAAAAGTCCCTAAATTATATGGGCCTCAATGATCAACAATCCTTGATCGGCAAAAAAATTGATTATGTTTTTATTGGTTCTTGTACCAATAGTCGAATTGAAGATTTGCGAATCGTGGCAGACTTCGTTCGGGACAAACAAAAAGCATCCGGCGTGGTTGTCTGGATTGTCCCGGGTAGTAAAAAAGTAGAGGCGCAAGCAATTGCGGAAGGGCTGGATAAAATCTTTACCAAAGCTGGTTTCGATCTTCGTCAACCAGGTTGTTCTGCTTGTTTGGCAATGAACGAGGATAAAGTTCCTGCCGGAAAATATTGTGTGTCTACTTCCAATCGGAATTTTGAAGGTAGACAGGGACAAGGTGCCAGAACATTTTTGGTTAGTCCACTAATGGCAGCGGCAGCAGCAGTGAAAGGAGAAATTTGTGACGTGAGGGAAATGTTGGAACCGGCGGTCGCAGTAATTTAATAATAGAATTAGCATATTAAAATGGAAATTATAAAAAGCACCATCGTTCCTTTACCGCTGGAAAATATAGATACGGATCAGATCATCCCCGCTCGTTTTTTAAAATCGACCAGCCGTGAAGGTTTTGGGGAGCATTTATTCCGTGACTGGCGATATGATAAAATATCCGGTGAAAAGGTTCCTGATTTTGTATTGAATGCAGGACTTTATACGGGTGATATTTTGGTTGCGGGAAAAAATTTTGGTTGCGGAAGTAGTCGGGAACATGCTGCCTGGGCCATTAATGATTATGGATTTAAAGTGGTTATTTCCAGTTTCTTTGCGGATATTTTTAAAAATAATGCATTAAATAACCAAATACTTCCATTAAAAGTAACCGATAATATCCTGCATAAAATCTTTCAGGGTGTAGAACAAAATCCTGCACTGGAGGTTACGGTGGATATTCCAAATCAAACACTAAATATTCCGGAAATCGGTATTTCTGAAAGTTTTGAAATCGGTATGTACAAGAAACGTTGTCTGATTAATAATTATGATGATATTGACTATATCCTTTCGCTGACCAAAGAGATTGAGGCTTTTGAGATGGGACGAGCAATTATTTGATCAAAGAATCGCAGGGAATAATATTTTTTTAGTATAAAATTATAAAATGAAAGATATAAATATTTGTATACTGGCTGGAGATGGAATTGGAAAAGAGGTGACGGATTGGGGCGTTAAGGCTTTGGAAACGGCTGGCAAATATCACGATTTAAGGTTTAAGTTTCACCACGAATTGCTCGGACATGCTGCCATTCAGGCGACTGGTATGCCTTTACCGGATGAAACGCTTGCACGTTGTAAAGCGGCAGATGCGGTCTTGCTAGGTGCGATTGGTGATCCACATTATGATTTGAATCCACACTTAAAAGTTCGTCCGGAACAAGGGCTACTGGCCTTGCGAAAAGGACTGGGGTTATTTGCGAATATCCGGCCTATTCTTTTGTTTGATGAGTTACTCGATGCTTCTTCTCTAAAAAAAGAAATCATCAAAGGAACAGATATTTTATTTTTCCGGGAACTAACGGGTGGCATCTATTTTGGTCAGCCACGTGGTCGTAAAGAAAACGGTACCGTCGCATTTGATACCAAGATTTACGCGAAGTACGAAGTTGAAAGGATTGCCCGAATGGCTTTTGAAGCGGCACAAACCAGAAAAAAAGTACTGCATTCGGTAGATAAAGCCAACGTACTGGAATCTTCCCGTCTCTGGCGCGAAGTGGTCCAGGATCTAGCGTCCGAATATCCGGATGTGGAGGTGATCCACCTCTACGTAGACAATGCTGCCATGCAATTGATCAAAGATCCAAAGCAGTTTGATGTGGTCCTTACGGGAAATATGTTTGGAGATATTTTGACTGACGAAGCTTCGCAGATTGCCGGATCACTGGGAATGCTGGCTTCTGCTTCTTTAGGTAACGAAGTCGGTTTATTCGAACCCATCCACGGTTCCGCTCCCGACATTGCCGGACAGAATATAGCCAATCCACTGGCGACTGTTTTGTCTACTGCACTGATGTGTAATCGAAGCTTAAAGGTTCCCGCTGCTGGACAACTGATCGTCAATGCGGTGGATACAGTTTTAAAGGCCGGTTATCGAACAAAAGATATCATGGATAAAAATACGGATGTGGATAAAGTACTCGGCACTCGTGAAATGGGACAAAAAGTAATGGATAGCATTCATGCGATTGCGGATAAAACAGTTACGGCTTGAAACAAAAATAAAAAAAACCAAGACTAAAAATAATTACAATGAGCGATAAAATATTCATATTCGATACTACGCTGCGCGATGGAGAGCAGGTTCCCGGTTGTCAGCTGGATACACAAGAAAAAGTAGTCATTGCCAAGGAATTGGAATTACTCGGTGTCGATGTCATCGAAGCTGGATTTCCTATTTCCAGCCCGGAGGACTTCAGGTCCATCATTGAAATTTCCAAAGCAGTGAATGATCCCGTCGTTTGCGCGTTGACTCGTGCGGTTATGTCCGACATTGACTGTGCGGCAGAATCGCTAAAGTATGCCAAACGAAAACGAATCCATACCGGAATCGGTGCTTCTGATTTTCACATTAAACACAAATTTAACAGTACCCGCGAAAAGATTATTGAACGGGGAGTAGCCGCTGTGAAGTACGCCAAAAAATTTGTGGAAGACGTAGAATTCTACGCAGAAGATGCAGGTCGTGCGGACAACGCTTTTTTAGCACAGATGGTAGAAGCCATGATTGCGGCTGGCGCAACAGTCATTAACATTCCGGATACTACTGGCTATTGTTTGCCGCAGGCTTACGGAGAAAAAATAAAATATTTGATGGATCATGTTTCTAACATTGATCGCGCTATCTTAAGTTGCCATTGTCATAATGACCTGGGCATGGCTACAGCCAACACCATTGCGGGTATCCAAAACGGCGCACGGCAGGTAGAAGTGACCATGAACGGAATCGGAGAACGGGCTGGAAATACTTCTTTGGAAGAAGTGGCTATGATCTTGAAAACGCACCAGTCCCTACCCTATCATACGGATATCAATACTCGAAAAATTCACTATATGAGTACCCTCGTTTCGAAAATGATGCGAATGCCTGTACAACCTAACAAAGCAATTGTAGGTAGAAATGCTTTTGCACATTCCAGTGGTATTCACCAGGATGGTGTTTTAAAAAACCGGGACAATTACGAAATTATCGCTCCGGAAGATGTTGGCGTAAACGAATCCTCTATCGTTTTGACGGCCCGTAGTGGCAAGGCAGCTTTAAACTTTCATCTAACCCGTTTGGGCTATCATCTGGAAAAACCAAAACTGGAAGAAACCTATGAACGTTTTTTAAAGATGGCGGATGAACAAAAAGATGTGAGTGACGAAGATATGATTACCTTGATGGAAGGAAAACGTCCGGACACAAATATTGAGATTTCTCATGTACAGGTAGTTTGCGGACAGCCACTACAACCAGTTTCTACGGTAGAACTCATCGTTAATGGTGAAGCCAGAAGAGAAAGTGCTACGGGTAACGGACCCATTAATGCTACTTTACGCGCAATTGATAAAATAATGGGTGCAAAAATTGAACTAGAGGAGTTTTTGGTTCAGAGTATGGGTGGCAGCCGCGAAACGGGTAAGGTTCATTTACGGATTAAATACGAAGGGCAAACTTACCAGGGATTTGGGATAGAAGAAGATATCGTAATGGCGAGTGTCCACGCATACGTAAATGCATTAAATAAAATTATGCTTTTCAAAGTGACTAAACCAGTCAAACAGAAGGTAGGTGTATAAAGAATTCTTTTTATTGGCATTTGTCAATAATGGTTTAATTTGGTATTCGAGCAGGTCAATTTTTTGACCTGCTTTTTTTAGGAATGGCGATTACCAATAGAAAGGCCCGCTAATAAATTAGCAGGCCTTCCTTTAACTTTAAAATTTATTTACAGTTTACTGTACGGATACATTAACTGCATTCAAACCTTTTTGTCCTTCTTCGACGTCGAAAGAAACCTTGTCTCCTTCATTAATCGTTGTTCCGTTTAATTCGTTCGCGTGAACAAATACGTCTTTTCCACCGTCATCTGGTGTGATAAAACCGAAACCTTTACTTACATTGAAAAATTTTACGATACCGTTACTCATTATATATAACTTAAAAAATACATTGGCAGAATATAAGCTTAATATCCTAACCATACTTGTTTGACTAGCAAACAAGTGTTAAAGATGCAAATATGCGCATTTTATTCCATTGTATAGCTTCAAAATGAAAAATTACTTGTTAAAATAATCCTAAAGTTGTCAGAAATATTACTTTTTTTTGGTCTAAAACGCTTTTTTTGCGCCTGATAGATGCCGATAAGTTAAGGGGATAAAATAATATTAAAGTACATGAAAGATCAACTGTCTGCTCTTTCGACCTCGCTTTCCAGCTTTAAAACCCGATCTCCATCTTCCTGCTCGATTAAAAGGGCCTTATTTCCTTTTTCGCCTTTGCGGGTAACTTCATTTCCTTTAATGGTTCGTGTGACGGATTCGGTAAAAGTTTCCTGTACTTTACCTTCGGCTGAACCGCTCCCCCATTTCCATTTTACGTTTGTTCCTTTTTTAATCATGAGTATTTAGCTTTTGTTATTAGACTGTTTTTAGACCACTCCCCGTCCTGACCAGTCTGTTAAATAATGCTATAAATCAAAATTCGATAAATTGTTCAGGATCAATTAAAAAATAACCTCCTCACACCAGCCGAAGCAGTCTGTAATTATACTTTCCTTTTCTTCTTTAATAAAATTCAGATAAGCCTGCGCGATTGGTGACAATTTTTTACTTTTCAGCCAGATGAGTCGCCAGTAGGTAGAAATAGGCAACCCTTTTGACGGGATAATAAATACCTGTTTATTTGCTAACTCATTTTTCATTCCGATGAGTGGAATAATGGATTGTCCGAGACCAGCGATCACAGCTTGTTTTACCGCTTCATTGGAGGTGAGTGCGATACTCTTTCTCTTAGCCTTTTTACTAAAATATCGATCCATCGCCATCCTCGTCGCGGAACCTTCTTCCCGATAAATCAACGGCTTGTCCTTTTGAGTTTTTTCCGTATTACCAATAAAGTATAATTTATTTTCCACCAAAATTTCTTCCATTACCTCTAGTTGATCGGGCAAAACAGATACCAGTGCAAAGTCAATTTCATTGTCTTTTAAATTTTGAATTACAGTCGATTTATTTGAAACATCCAGCGTCAAATCTATTCCCGGATACTGATGAATAAAAGAACTCAAAAAATAGGGAATTACATATTTTCCAGTCGAAGCGGAAGAAATTTTCAGTTTACCAGTCAACAAGCCTTTGTACTCTTTGGTCTTGTATTGTATTGCATCCGCTTCCCGCAGTATATTTTTAGCCACCTCTACCATATACTTACCGAAATCTGTTAGATAAACTTTTTTACCAATTTTCTCGGTAATCGGAATTTCAAATTGCGATTGCAAATTTTTTAACTGAATGGAAATCGCAGGTTGTGTCATGTACATTTCTTTTGCCGCTTTGGTGAGACTGTCCTGACGAGATACCTCTAATAAAATTTGTAGTTGGTGTAAAGTAAAATTCATTTCCCCGAGAGTTTCTTGTTTTTAAAATTTAACAGGGCCTGTTTTCCAGTAAAAAATCATCCATCCTAATGTTTTATTACCGTTCATCATTTTTTTCAGGATTGAAAATAGCGATCTCTTTATCACCTGCCCTGCCCGTAATCAACTAACAGTCAAATAATTAACCGTGTCACGACACAAATGTATAAGTTTTTCTTATGGATTCCATAATTATTATAAATTTTTCTTTATGAATAAAACTCCGAATATTTGTAGTAGAAAAAATAACAATAATGCGTTCTAAACCAAACCTGAAGAATGAATACTAAATTAAATGTAAAAAACAACTTCATCGCTCAATCTGACAAAGTAACCAAAGTAGCAGTCGCAATGGGAGATGGAATCGGCCCGGAAATCATGAAGGCCACGCTCCAGATTTTAAAGAAAGCCGGTGCCAATATAGAACCGGAATTTATCAATGTAGGTGAAAAGGTTTACCTCGGTGGACACGCTGCTGGAATTGATTCACAAGCTTGGGATATTATTAATAAAAACAAGGTAATTTTAAAAGCTCCAATTACGACTCCACAGGGCGGTGGCTATAAAAGTCTGAACGTTACTTTACGAAAGTCCCTTGGCCTCTTTGCAAACATTCGTCCCGTCAGCGCCATGGACCCATTCGTCAATACTGGACACCCAAAAATGGATGTCGTTATTGTCAGAGAAAACGAAGAAGACCTTTACGCCGGGATCGAACATCAGCAAACCCAGGATGTAGTTCAATGTCTAAAGTTGATCACCAGACCCGGTTCGGAAAAAATTATCCGCTACGCATTTGAATACGCAAGAGCGTACGGAAGAAAGAAAGTAACGTGTATGGTCAAAGACAATATAATGAAGTTGACCGACGGTTTGTTTCACCAGGTCTTTAAAGAAATTTCTGCCGATTATCCAGAAATTATCACTGAAAGCCAGATCATCGATATAGGAGCAGCAAGACTTGCTTCCCGTCCCGAAAAATACGATGTAATTGTAACATCCAATTTGTACGGAGATATTATTTCAGATATTGTTGCAGAAATTGCGGGCTCCGTAGGTCTGGCAGGTAGCGCAAATGTAGGAAAAGAAGTTGCTATGTTTGAAGCTATTCACGGTTCTGCTCCCGATATCTCTGGAAAGAACATCGCGAATCCTTCCGGGCTAATCAACGCCGCTGTACTAATGTTGGCCCACATCGGACAATCTGACATAGCCGATAAGGTTAAGAACGCCTGGTTAACAACGATCGAAGAAGGCATCCATACCGCAGATATTTATAACGCTGCAACTAGCAAGATTAAAGTGTCTTGTTCAGCATTTGCGGAAGCAGTGATTGCCAATTTGGGAAAGCAACCTTCTTCGCTCGCCCCGAGCCAATTGTCCGCAGGTAACGGAACCATCGAGATTCCATCCTACGAGCGAAAGTCACTTGAAAAAACACTGGTCGGTGTAGATGTTTTTCTCGACTGGCAAGGAGAAGATCCGAATGTGATCGGTCAATTATTAACCGACTTGGGAGCAGAAGGAATGAAGCTAAAAATGATCACCAACCGTGGGGTAAAAGTCTTCCCCGGCGGCTTGAAACATACCTATTGTACAGATCACTGGCGCTGCCGGTTTGTAGCAACGGAGGCAGTTATCAAAACAACCAAACCAGACTACAAAAAAATAACTTTCGAACGGGTTTTATACTTACAGAGTAAATTACACCAGGAAGGTTTCGACGTCATTAAAACAGAAAACCTATACGAATTTGGAGGCAAAAGAGGCTTCTCGCTTGGACAGGGAGAATAATTAATAAATGGCTGAACCTTTGGGATGCACATTGCTCAACCCCTCAACCATCCAGCATTTTTAAAATAAAAACAGTAAATTTTCTTTAAATAAAAAAATTAAAATTATGGTAATCGCAGTATCTAATTCGTTTACGCACAAAGCAGTTTCTAATAAAAAAAAGAATTTTCAGAACGAAGATCTTCAAAGTGTAGTGCTTCAAAAATTAAGAAAAATCGGCGTCAGTCAGGAAGATGCTTGCTGGAATAAACAAGGTCATCTGGAAGTTAAATCTCCGGATAGTATGAAAGTACATACCTTGTTATTGCAAATGGAGCAGCTTGGTCTGGATGTTAAATTGACGAAGCAAACGCTGATCGAAATCGTGTAAATTTATAATAACGTTTTTAATCAGAATTAGTAAAACTGGTTTATACGAATCCCTTGCCAGTCTCTATGGCAAGGGATTTTCTTATAATAATAAACTATTCTTAATGTCCAGGAAAAAAATAACAATTTGAAATACAAACTAATTTGGTAACCCGAACCACCAGTGCCAAAGTCCTAAAATCAAGCTTAAAACAATCCACTAATTTGTCCATCCTCATCAATGTCAATCAACTCCGCAGAAGGGGTTGCAGGCAAACCGGGCATTCGCATCATATCTCCCGTAATTGGAATTAAAAATCCAGCACCCGCTGCAATCTCAATTTCTCGTACCGTAATTGTAAAATCAGTCGGTCGTCCGATCTTCCTGGGATCATCCGATAAAGACTTCTGCGTTTTGGCCATACAAATTGGCAACGCGTTTAGAGCCAGCTTATCTATTCTACGTAAATCTCGACGGGCCGTGCTACTATATTCTACCTTGGCAGCACCATATATATTAGTAGCAATTGTTGCTATTTTTTCTTCTACCGGACTCGCCCAATCGTACAACGGTTTAAATTTATTATTTCCACTTTCAATACTCTCAACCACTGCACGGGCCAAATTTTCTGCTCCTTTTCCACCTTCTGCCCAAACCCTAGCTACGACCGCTTTCACCCCTTTCGCGGCACAACCTTTTTGCACCACCGCAATCTCGGCTTCCGTATCTCCCACAAATTCGTTGATCGCTACCACCGGCTGAATACCAAATTGTTGAATATTCTCCAGATGTTTTTCCAGGTTTACCAGCCCTTTTTGAACGGCTTCCGGGTTTGGTTCTTTTAAGGATTTCAGGTCAATACCACCATGGTATTTCAAAGCTCTTATTGTGGCAACAATGACGACGGCTTCCGGTGCTAGTCCAGCACTTTGACATTTAATATTTAAAAATTTCTCTGCGCCCAAATCAGCTCCAAACCCTGCTTCTGTCACTACGTAATCAGACAAAGAAAGTCCCATACTTGTCGCTAAAACGGAGTTGGTACCTTGTGCAATATTGGCAAAAGGACCGCCATGAATAATCGCTGGATTCCCTTCGATTGTTTGTACCAGATTGGGCTGGATCGCATCCTTGAGTAGAGCAGCCATTGCGCCGTGGGCGTTCAGGTCACGTGCATAAACAGGAGAACGGTCCATTTTAAATCCAATGAAAATATTTCCGAGTCGTTCCTTTAGATCCGTACGAGAATTTGCCAAACAAAGTATCGCCATAATTTCCGAGGCAGCGGTTATGTCAAAACCTGTTTCTCTTGGAATACCACTTCCGGTACCCCCAAGACCGACTACTACTTTTCTAAGGGTACGGTCATTCATATCCATGACCCGTTTCCACAAAACAGTCCGTGGATCAATTCCAAGCGATCTTGTTTTACTTTGAATGTTATTATCAATTAGTGCAGCCAATAAATTATGTGCTTTTTCAATGGCAGAGAAGTCTCCTGTAAAATGTAAATTGATATCCTCCATCGGGAGCACCTGAGAATATCCGCCACCGGCTGCCCCACCCTTGATACCAAAAACAGGTCCTAGTGAAGGTTCGCGCAAGACTACTGTTGTCTTTTTACCGATTCGGTTTAATCCTTGTGTCAAACCAATAGACATGGTGGTTTTTCCTTCTCCAGCGGGTGTTGGACTCAAGGCAGAAACTAAAATCAATTTGTTCTTTTTGACTTTTTCGGGATCAATTAAAGATAGCGGTAGTTTTGCTTTATACTTTCCGTAAAATTCGAGTTGATCCTCTTTGAGTGCTAACTGTTCGGCAATTTTAGCAATGTGCTGTAAAGGGATCGTCCGGGCGATTTCGATATCTGAAGCCATAAGGTGCTATAGTTTTTTAAAAATTTGTTTTAGGAATGAGTTAATTATACGACGCGATTCATAAGTTGTTTAAAACATTTTATGAAATTTTGTTTGTCAATAGGTATATTCAGGTTACTTAGAACGAAGTTAAAATTCTTATCACAAAGTTAGAAATATGAAGGAGAATTTCGCTTTTTGTTTTTATTAATTTTCAGATGTCTTCATTTCAAGGAGAGAATTGAACCGTTCCCTGGATGAATCTGCATTTATTTCTCATCCCCAAGATCATAAAACCGAAGAAATAGTCAAAATTTTAAAAACAGGAACTTTATATTCCTATATTTACCCTCAAAAAAGTATCGACTTACTATGAAAATAATGTTAGCATCAATTTTTCTGTTTTTGACTATTATTACCTTTGGTCAGAACGGTTCTCCTTTGCCAGCGGGTGCTCGTGGAATGGCCATGGGCAACACCGGAATTGCCAATCAGGATGTCCACAGTATTTTTAGCAATGCGGCTGGTCTGGCCTGGCTGGACGGCACCCAGTTTACTGTTTTTGGAGAACAACGATTTGTCGGTACTGGCATTAGCAATCTAGCCTTTGGTGCAGCCCATTCGATTGGATCGGGTGTCTTTGGTTTAACCATTCAAAACTATGGAATCCGTAATTATCAGGAGCAAAAAGTCGGTATTTCCTACGCTAGAAAGTTATTTGATAAACTCTCCATGGGCGTACAATTTGACTTCCTGAATACCCGGATCACGGATTATGGTTCTGCTGCCGTTTTTACTTTTGAAATTGGTTTGGTCGCTCCAATCAACAAAGAACTAACCGTTGGCGCCCGAATATTTAGTCCAATGCGCGTAGCAATTACAGAGGAGGAAGAAGTTCCCGGACTATTGGGTATCGGTTTCAGTTATCAGCCTTCCAAAAAGGTTGTTTTCAATACGGAAGTGGAAAAAGGAATTGATACAGACCTTTCGATTCACGCTGGAATTGAATATCAAATTCACTCGGTGGTTAGCCTTCGTCTAGGCGGTGCGGCGAATCCGACCTTGGCTACCTTTGGTCTGGGTATTAAAATCAGCGATCAGTTTAATATAGATATCGCTACTACTTATCATCAGGTTTTGGGATTGAGTCCCGGGATCGGGATTCGCTATGGTTTGAAAAACTCGGTACCAGTTCGGAAACGATAATTTTCTCCACAAGGACTTAAAACACTTGGGGATGAGGAATAAATAATATTCCATTCTGACTTTCTAAAAAGCCAACAAGCGACCAAGAGAATTTTTTTCGTAAAAAAATACCATACATGCACTTAACTATCGTTGCCGCTACCCTCTTTGAGATCGAACCAACCCGACAATTTATCGCCCAACATTTCCACTCAGCAGGTCAGCTTAATTTTACCAAAGGAGACAATACCATCCAAATTTTGATCACGGGTGTCGGGGCCACTGCCACCGCGTTTGCCCTGGGACAATATCTATCGCAAGTCAAAACCAACTTAATGATTAACGCTGGAATTGCGGGCACTTTTTCGAATAAACACAAAATTGGAGATGTCTTGTTTATTGAAAAAGATCGCTTTGGTGATTTAGGAGTGGAAGAGGCCAATGGTGATTTTACGGATGTCTTTGAGTTGGAAATGCCGGCCCCAAATACACCTCCATATCAGGAAGGTTGGTTAATTAATCCAGTGGCGGCCGAACAACAATTCCTGCCAAATGCCTCCGCTATTACCGTACAAAAAGTACATGGTACAACGGACAGTATTACCAAAGTGCGCCAAAAATATTCCGCTGACCTGGAGAGTATGGAAGGTGCTGCCGTGCATTACGCGGCGCTGATGACCGGTACGCCGTTTTTTCAAGTCCGGAGTATTTCCAACCTGGTAGAACCACGGAATAAAGAAAATTGGGATATTGGTACGGCGATTATTGCACTGAATAATGTGCTGAAAGGGATGATTCCGATATAATTGGAGAATTAGAGGAGGCATTCGTTATATAAGTTAGAAATTAATAACTTTGCCTTATTCCTAATGCTCTGAGCAATAAATAATCCATGTATGGATCTTGTTTTTTTTAGTCTGATTGAGGCAGAAAATCCGGAGCTATGCCGTAGCATATCGCAGAGCCATTTAAGTATTTTCTAAAACAAATAATGATCCTTAATTGAACATTTTAATACCAAATAATGAGTGCCATCAGTATTTTTGATATCTTCAAAATTGGAATTGGACCATCCAGTTCTCATACGCTGGGTCCATGGAATGCGGCCACGATTTTTGCAGAACGGCTAAAGAACCTTGAGTTTGATCGGGTGAATATTCATTTGTACGGTTCTTTGTCCAAGACCGGCATTGGACACGCTACGGACCAGGCGATCGTTTTGGGACTCATGGGTTATTCTCCCAAAACCATTGACACCAATTTAATCTCCGAATACCTATTTTCTCTTCGGGATAAGGAAGAAATAACCATTCTAGGTAAAACAATTACTTTTCAATTTGAAAAAGATATAATTTTTGAACAGATTGAACATGCCCTCCATCCCAACACCTTAAAGTTTGTGGCTTACGCCAACCAGGAACAAGTAAAAGCGCAAATTTTTGCCTCCGTTGGTGGCGGGTTTATCGAATATGACCAATCTGATGAAGTCCCTCTTTCACTGAAAGGATTTCCCTATCCCATTACTTGCGGGTTAGATATTTTGAAATATACCAAAAAAGAAAATTGTAAAATTTCGGATATCGTTTACAAAAATGAGCTGACTTTAAGGTCGGCGAGAGAGATAGATATTCAGATTGATCTGATCATGTCTACGATGCTGTCGGCCATGTACGAAGGCTGTTGTACCGGAGGAATTTTGCCTGGTGGTTTACAGGTCAAACGCCGTGCTAAAGATCTCTGTACCAGGCTTTTGAATGGCGTACCTTACGAATCTCAGGAGGACTGGATCAAAGCCATCCGAAATGCGCCTAAAGATTTTAATTCGGTCAATAAGTGGATTAGTTGTTTTGCGTTGGCCGTCAACGAACACAATGCTGCCATGGGAAGAGTGGTAACCTCGCCTACCAATGGAGCAGCCGGTGTAATCCCCACGGTACTGATGTACTATTTTTTATTTTGCAATTATGAAGGCAATGAGCAGATTAAAAAATTCCTGTTTACAGCGGGTGAAATTGGTTGTCTGTTTGTAAAGGGTGCTACTATTTCTGCTGCAGTCGGTGGTTGTCAGGCAGAAATCGGGGTCTCTTCTGCCATGGCCGCCGGAGCATTGACGGAAGTGTTGGGTGGTACACCTGAGCAGTGTCTGATGGCCGCAGAGATTGCCATGGAGCACCATCTCGGTCTGACCTGTGATCCCATTAAAGGCCTGGTTCAGGTTCCCTGTATCGAGCGAAATACAATGGGTGCCATAAAGGCTATCACTGCCTCAAATCTGGCACTGGAAAGTGATGCGAGTACCGCCATCGTACCCCTGGATTCTGTCATCAAAACAATGTGGGAAGTTGCGCAGGATATGAATTCCAAATATAAGGAAACTTCGGAGGGAGGACTAGCAATAAGCCTTCCAGTTATAAATCCTTATTGTTAAAGACGTTTATTGATAGTTGAGTTGTGCTGTAATATAAGGAGGCACTAGTGCCTTCGGCACTAAGTTGTTGATTAGTTAATCGGTGGATCAGTCACATAGTACGCAATGCGAACGTAACCATCTTGATTGCGCTCTTACATCTTTATACATAGAAATTTAGTTCCGGAAGCACTAGTGCCTTCGGCATTAAATAACTGGGCATATTGATCAACGTAGGAACAAGGCATTGCCTTGTTCCTACGTTGATCTGTCAACTTAACCTTTCTCGGCAGTCTTTTTTGAGTTTTTTCAAATACTTTAGAGGGCGATACTTATGCGTTGGAAGGACCGATTAACTAATCACTAATCACTAATCAGCTGTTCTTATTCTCTTGGAAAAAATTAACAATTTGAAATACATACTAATTTAGTACCCGAACCACTAGTGCATCCGGTCTCCTCGCAAGGTCATCTCATTTAGAATCTCGGCCTCTTTTTCTAAATATTCCTGCCAACGTTTCTTTACCCGATCCTCTCCTCCATAACGTTTAGCCAAGTCAATAAACATTCGGTAATGTCCCGCCTCGGAGATCATGAACTTATGATAAAATTCTTTTAAATCCTCATCCGCAATGTGAAGAGAGAGCAAACGGAAACGTTCACAACTTCGTGCTTCGATGAGTGCGAAGACCAATAATTTTTCTACCAGTCGGTCTTCCCAGGCACCATCTTTCTTTTGAAATTTACGGAGCGCGTTGACGTATTCATCTTTTCGCTGTTTTCCCAGGGTCAACTTACGCTTGTCTATTTCGGCAAGTACCAAACGAAAGTGCCCCCACTCTTCGGTCACGATCGGAGCAATTTCACGAACCATATCAATTTTCTCTGGATACTGCTGAATTAAACTGATACAAGAAGTCGCTGCTTTTTGTTCGCAGTAAGCGTGATCAGTCAATATCTCTCCCAGATCCATTTCTGCCAGATTGACCCAACGCGGATCTGTTGGTAATTTAAGTCCTAACATGTTTTATTTATTATTTTCCAGACAATTTATTTGATCAATAAAAAAGTCAAGGTTGTATACTTCATAATCTTCATATCCTGTTCCCCAAACAACCCGGGCTTTGTCCACTTCACTTTTGCGGAGCGACTTCAAGTTATCGGAATTAATCATATATTGTGCACGATATTCCACTACCTTTTCAACCTTATCCAAGGTTCCAGTAGATGTTTTAGTGTTAAATAACTTTACGTTACTACCATTTATCAATTTTAGCGTAAGAATACTCGCTTTCTCTAAAACCCCAAATTCTCGCTGCGCCATTTCAGACAAAATAATAATATTAAGATTGAGGTAATAAGTCCCGCCGTTTCCGCTGGCACCAGAGAGATAACCTTCTACGGTAATGTGGTTTTTTTCCTTAAAAAAAGGTTTTAAGCGATCAGAAGTATGTGTAAAAAATGTCTGCTTTGGCATTTCCCAACGACGTTTATTGGTAAACTCATCTACACCATCATAGGCCAACTCACAAGGTGGCGCTGGAGGGTACGCAATTAAATCTTCATTAACCGTTAACACCGCCTTCCCCTTTTTTCGGTCTTTTTTCGATCGTTTTTTCTTTCTGACAGAAGGGTTGGTACCCGATTCGGTAAGATCATCCGTCCAGTCGTTAACTTCCGTTTCCTGTGTTTGATTGAGGTCAGCGAGCAATTTATCCCGTTTGGACTTTTTCATATCAATCATCCCCTCCATTTTATTTAAAAAATTCTCAGCCTCCCGGTGGGTGGCCGCAGCGTTGTTTAATACGACCTGTTGATTTTTATATTTTTTATCCATCTCATCAAGTTTAGCAACGGAAATATCCGTGTTAGAATAAGCAGCGGAAAGTTCTTTTCGCATAACGCTTAGCGCCTGTCCCGCCTGGACTTTTAATTTTTTTGTTCGCATCTCCTCCATTGCGGCCCAATCTGCCCGCTGAATCGCTTCCTGCCGGGCGGCCATTTCTTCCGCATCAGAGAATTGCCTATTTTTCTTTTTAGAACGATCTTTGTGTTTACCAACCTTCTTATTCCTCTTATTCTTCTTAATTTTTTTTTCCTTCTTCCCCTTTTTATTTTTTTTCTTTTTGCTTTTTTTGGATTTCTTCTTTCTAACTTTTTTGGTAGACTCGCTGACGGCTTTTTGTTCTTCAGAGTCCAAACCATCAAAATAGGCCCATGAACCATCAACATAGACGACAATTTTTTCTCCATCCTCATTAGTAGTAAGGACCTGGGCTTGCACCCCAAAGGCGGCGCATAAGAGGACTAAAGTCCCTATAAACGGTAAAAATTTTCTAACTTGCATTTGAAATCGTTTTTTTAATTGCAACAAATTTACATAAAAAAGGGATGATCTTTCTGCCAGGGCTATTCGATGTTGGATTTTTAAGTATTCGAGTATGGGATATTCTGGACATTCTCATTGTAGGATATTTATTTTACCAGTTATTTACCATTCTAAGAGGAAGTATTGCCTTCAATATTTTTGTTGGGGTATTATTTATATTTCTGGTTTCTTTTCTTGTACAATTTCTGGAAATGGAGTTGTTGTCGATGATCCTGGGTCAGGTTTTTAGCGTTGGCGTTATTATGTTGCTCATTGTATTTCAGCCTGAGGTTAGGCGTTTTCTCCTGCTTTTGGGTAATAGTACGCTTCGTAAGCGATCGAATATTGTCAGTCGTTTTTTGGACCGGAATTTTGGTGAAAATCAAACGGATCACGCTCCCGAACGACAGGCTGTTAAAAATGCTATACTTAGAATGAGTAGACGAAAAACGGGAGCACTAATTGTGATAGCCGATACATTCAATCTCCAAACCTTTAATGATAGTGGTATTAAAATTAATGCGCAGATCAGTCAGCCATTAATTGAAAGTATTTTTAGTAAAGATAGTCCATTACACGATGGTGCCATGATTTTAAATCAGGATAAAATTTATGCAGCTAGCTGTGTATTGCCTGTTTCAAATAATGCAGATATACCCGGAAAACTGGGATTGCGACACCGGTCAGCTATCGGTGTCACGGAAGTTTCCAGCGTAGTGGTTTTTATCGTTTCAGAAGAAACAGGTGCGATTAGTTTTGCCTCGCAGGGCGAGCTCAGCTATAGACTGACAGAATCCAACTTAACAAAACTCCTTAGCCAACATTTTAAATAAAAATGGACATCCAAAGAATTGAAGAATTTAGCATTACAAATGAACAAGCGCAAGACATTCACCAACTACTGGCTACCTGTTTTTCAGGATATCCAAATGGCCGTACCTATCATAAACAACTACCCAATTTTCGTTTTTTAGCTTACGAGGCAGCAGACCTAATTGGTCATCTTGCAGTCGAACATCGGATGATTGCAGTTGATCACCAGCCTTTTGTTATTTTTGGTGTAGTAGACATTTGCGTAGCTCCCGCCTTTCGACAAAAACAGGTCGCGGCTACCCTACTCCTGGAGCTGGAACAACTCGGCCATCAAAATAATATAGATTTTATTATGCTTACCGCAGGAGCAGCAGATCTTTATTTAAAAAATGGTTACCAACTACATAGCAACTCCTGCAGATGGTTGTTTATCAGCGATCACCAAACACTTGGGGTAAAGCATCATCATTTGGCGGAGGCCTTATTGGTCAAATCACTGGGAGAAAAAAAATGGACGGGAGGCGTGGTAGATTTTTTGGGAACGGTATTTTGAGGATGTTGAGCGCTAGTGGTTTGGGTACTAAATTAGTATGTATTTCAAATTGTTAATTTTTTCCTGGACATTAAGACATAGTTGATTGGTGATCGATGATTGGTGATTCGTTAATCGTTCCTTTCAACGCGTAGGTATCGCCCTCTAAAGTATTTGAAAAACTCAAAAAAGACGGTAGATAAATTTAAGTTAACTGATCAACGTAGGAACAAGGCAATGCCTTGTTCCTACGTTGATCATGTTCCTACGTTGATCAATATGCCAAGTTATTTATTGCCGAAGGCGCTAGTGCCCCAAGCACTAAATAATCCATAATGTAGACGCAGAGTGGCGGAAAAAGAGGTAGTATAGAATTGTCATTTATTTTGTCAACATTTCTTATATTTAAACCGAAGAGAACTATTTTATAAAAAAAGAAAAAATGTTGAATTGTAGGGCGCAAAAAAGCAACTCAACATTTCAACATTTCAACAATACAACACCAAAAACCTATTTCTTCCAAAAGCGTTTGGTTGCGATGCCATTATCAGTTTGTACCGTTAACATATAAATTCCTTTTGATAGATTGCGAACGTCTATTTTTTGGTTTACTTCGTCGAGCACTCCTTCCTGAATTGTTTGACCATTCATCGCGATGAGACGATAGTCAGTAGCAATCATTTCGTTTAATTTTATCACTAAGAAATCAACGGTTGGATTAGGAAAAACTTCCCAATCTAAATCCGTATCCAAACCTGTGGTGTTTACATCGATTTCAGGGCAAAAAGTATAAACAATTCCTGAAGCCGGATATCCCGTGGCAAGATTCCCTTCCTGATCTGAATTTTCTGCTTCCAGAACAGTTGGATTTTGCGCATCACCAGTTGTGGCAATAGCGTAAAGGATCGTATCGGAGTCAAACTGCGAAGTTAAGGCACGAGATAGACCCGCTGAAGATCCTCCCTCTCCATCAAAGACCAAATCTTCGTCGGTAATGCTTGTTTCTCCGTAACGAAATTCAATACAGCCACTGCCTTCATATATCCAAACTTGAATATTGGTAAACATATCCTGACTTGGCGTGTCCTGCAAAGATTCGTTAGCAAAACCCACATCATGGTATTCCATTTTAAATATTTGGGCACCAGGATTTCCAGAAGTTTGATAAAGAATTTCACTCGGATCATTCCCCGAAATGACTCCCCGATTTTGTAACTGAGTAGTGGTTGGAAGAATAAAAGGTACAATAGGATCTTCCGCATCTTCGTCAAAACTAGAAACCAAAAGTTCGGGTGTGAAAAAGTTAAAAAGTTCTACGGCTGAATGTCCTAAAATTGGAACAGAAAACCCTAATTCAATTTCTAACTCTAATAACTGTTCGAAATCTGCCCAGTCATCATCGGCAGCAAAATCCAGGGATTCTGCATTGTTCAGTGGTACATAAGTTTCGTTAGAAAACTCAAAATCATACCGTTCATTTTGCGCGAATACGAGATTGAGAAGTAAGCAAAGTGTGAGTGTTGTGTAAATTCTCTTCATATTTTTTTGAATTAGTGAATGAATAATTTATAATAAACTCTAAGAGCATACGATTAAGCATATTATTTGTTCCGAAAGGGTAAAAGTATTGTAACCGTCAAGAACCCAATCTGAATAGTTCTCCATTCAATAACCCCAGGTACACGTACTTTCCTTATATTTGCAAAAAAAATTTAACCAACCATGGATCAATTAAAAAAATACCACAAAGAAAATCAGGATCGCTATCTGAACGAATTACTGGATTTCCTTCGCATTCCTTCGGTGAGTGCCGATCCGGCGTACGCTGGCGATGTAAAAAAGACCGCTAAATTTGTTGCGGATAAGTTGAAAGCTGCGGGTGCCAAAAAAGTAAAAATTTACCCTACGGCGGGTCATCCGATCGTTTACGGAGAAAAGATGGTTGATAAATCCAAACCAACGGTGCTGGTGTACGGACACTACGATGTACAACCACCCGACCCGATAGAACTTTGGGATTCGCCGCCATTTGAGCCCGTCATCAAAAAAACCAAGAATCATCCCAAAGGCGCTATTTTTGCCCGCGGAGCTTGCGATGACAAAGGTCAGGTATATATGCACTTGAAAGCCTTTGAAGCTATGTTGGCGCACGATGCTTTGCCCTGTAATGTTAAGTTTATGATCGAAGGGGAAGAAGAGGTAGGCTCCAGTAATCTGGAGACTTTTTGTAAGAAAAATAAAAAGATGCTCGACTGCGATATGGTCCTCGTTTCGGATACTTCGATTATCAATAATAAGACCCCTTCGATTACCGTAGGTCTGCGAGGACTAAGTTATTTGGAAGTAGAGGTGACGGGTCCGAATCGCGATCTACACTCTGGCGTTTATGGTGGTGCCGTAGCCAATCCAATTAATATTCTGTCCCAGATGATCGCATCCATGCAGAACAAAAACAATAAAATTACTATTCCCGGATTTTATAAAGATGTCGAAGTAGTCTCGCGTAAAGAACGAAAATTGATGAACGAAGCACCTTTTAGTGAGACTGGTTACAAGAAGGAATTAAAGATTAAGGATACGCACGGGGAGAAAGGATATACGACTTTGGAACGAACATCTATTCGGCCGACACTTGATGTAAACGGTATTTGGGGTGGCTATACTGGAGAAGGAGCCAAGACGGTTTTGCCTTCTAAAGCCTATGCAAAAATCTCCATGCGATTGGTGCCAAACCAGACCCCGGAAGCGATCACAAAATTATTTTCTGATCACTTTAAAAAGATAGCCCCGGATTCTGTCAAAGTAAAAGTAACCCCTCATCACGGTGGTGATCCGGTGGTGGTTTCTACCGATAGCGATGAATACCGAGCTGCGGAAAAAGCGATGAAAAAGACTTTTGGAAAAATGCCAATTCCCCAGAGAGGTGGTGGAAGTATTCCGATTGTCGCCTTATTCAAGAAAGTACTGAATGTAGATTCGATTTTGATGGGATTTGGATTAGACAGTGACGATATTCACAGTCCAAATGAACATTTTGGTCTCTTTAACTTTTATCGGGGAATTGAAACGATCCCTTATTTCTTTGAATATTACGCAGAAATGAAAAGTTAGGGTTTTCCAAAAATAACCAATTTACACAATGGAATAACCAACTTAATCGTTGAAAAAAGACTGTCCTAATTAAAACCAGGTCATTTAAAAACCGTTTTATTTAACGAAGTTATATCTAAATTATATTACTGATGAAAAAATTAATTTTATTTTTACTAATTGGTAGCATCTGTTACCAGCTAAATGCACAAACAAAAATGGACTCACTAAGTTACAGTGTTGGGGTGATGATGGCCCAGGGATTAAAATCTCAAAACTTAACTGATCTCACACCAGAAGACCTTGCCAAAGGGATCAACGATGTATTAAAAGATCAAAAATTAGCGATCAGCAAGGAGGATGCTGAGAATATTTTTCGCGATCACCTGCAGGCACAAAAGGCTGGCCAACATACGGAAGCAGTGGCTGCTGGAAAAGCATTTTTGGAGGCTAACAAAAAACGTCCGGAAGTGAAGACAACTGAAAGCGGATTGCAATACGAAATCCTGAAGGAAGGTACGGGCCCAAAGCCCACTACAGCGTCTCAGGTAACTGTGCACTACCATGGTATGTTGATCGACGGTACGGTGTTTGATTCTTCGGTTGAACGTGGACAGCCTGCTACATTTGGGGTTACTCAGGTAATCGCGGGATGGACGGAAGCGTTACAATTGATGCCACAGGGTTCTAAATGGAAATTATTTTTACCTTATGATCTAGCTTATGGTGACCGTGGTGCAGGACCGAAGATCGGACCTTTCTCTACGTTGATCTTTGAGGTAGAGTTACTGGATATTAAATAATTTTAGTACTGGTTTTCCAGTTTTTATATGGAAATAAGAAAAGTCGCGGACGGTTGTTCGGGACTTTTTTTTGTGCAATTTTTTTTAAACACATAGGGACATAGAACACATAGGCCTTCTTTCGTGATACTAATCAGCGCATTAAATTAATAGAGATTTTCTATGTGCCCTATGTGCCTATGTGTTTATGCTTTTCGTAAAAGAGAGATTTTTAAACACATAGGGACATAGAACACATAGCACTTCTTTCGTGAGGATTACGTAGAAAAAAGTGGCTTAATTTATCAGATTTCTCTATGTGCCCTATGTGCCTATGTGTTTATGCGTTTATGCGTTTATGTGTTTATTCTTTTTCGTGAAAGAGTTCACTGATCAGGCAATGCTCGATAATATTTGTTTACGAATGTTTTTTGGCCTTCCTTAAAAATATT